>JAEEGI010002047.1_pt1 | contig 49937 bp, 49 predicted proteins | sample 8958751 | NCBI WGS metagenome assembly JAEEGI01 (sample SAMN16246545, study PRJNA631951) | gut metagenome | biome: gut microbiome; feature: rumen; material: KS-attached | host: Bos | place: Iran: Karaj | collected 2018-10
ATGGCTTTATCAGAGTAAACGGCACTTCCACCAGTTGCAATAACAGTATTCTCTACATTAACTTCACTGAGAACAGCCTCTTCAATTTCAAAGAATTTATCTATTCCCTGATCATTAAGAATCTGCTGTAATTTCAAACCGGTCTTTTCAATGATCAATTCATCGCCATCGATGAAATTCATTTTAAGGTCATTTGCTATGGCTTTGCCAAGAGTAGTCTTCCCTGCACCCGGCATGCCGATCAATACAATATTTTTCATGTGATTAATTTTAGCGTAAATTTAGTTTTTTAAAAAACAATTATTTATTTATACAAAATACAATAAAATGCTATTCTAAATTTAAAGGAATTTATATATACATGAAAAAATACACATTAATACTAGGAACACTGATTTGCATTTGTACATCCGTTTTATCATCATGCATGCCTTTTGATCAGTTTGATGACTTTTTGGACAACCTTCCTATCACAATACCCGGTCCTGACACTCAGCCAACCATTACCAAAACAGTCTATGAAAACACCAAAACTGAAACAATAACCAGGACAAAGACCATAACTAGCTATGATTCAGACAGTACAGAAATCTCTGCTTCCGATTCATGGACATATGCAGCAGATAAAGTAATTGATTCCATAGCAATACTTGAGACGAGAAACAGTTATGGTACCGGATGGATATATGAATCTGACGGTGTAATAGCAACCAATGCTCATATGGTGAATAATACCGATGCTGTTTCCGTTACATTACATGATGGAAGAAGTTTCATTTCAAGAGAGTTTTATTACGACGACGCAAGTGATCTTGCAGTGATATTCATTGATGCAGTGGATCTTCCTGCTCTGGAAATCGCAGATGAAAACAGCTTAAAAATCGGATCACCTGTGGCTACGCTCGGCAATGGCGCAGGACACAGTTTTGCATTTAAAGCAGGATGGATCAGTAAAGAGTCGGTCAATATAAATGTTGAAGGAACCGTCAATTACAATTTATTTGAGACAGACGTACCAATTAACGGAGGAAATTCTGGAGGACCGTTCTTCAATAAAAACGGCCAGGTCGTCGGAATGGTAAATGCCAAATATATCAACGTAAGTATTGAAGGAGTTACATACGGTATAAATATGCCTGTATATGAAAAAATCCTTTATTCATTAGCACATAGCCATAAGTATGACAGAGCTTATTTAGGTGTCGGTCAGTTTTCCATAACTAATGAAGGACTTGTAGTTGGGTTCGTTCAGAATAACGGACCGGCTGATCAGGCAGGATTACATCTCTATGATACGATCGTAAGCTTAGGTAATAACAGAATCCATTCATCAACTGATCTGATCATTGCTTTATCAAAATACAGTGTCGGAGAAACAGTCGAACTGACATATATTCATAATGGACAAACAGTCAAATCGCCCTGCATACTATCAGTGAAACCAGAATAACAGTTAAATTTATATACCGTATATAAAAATAGGAGTCCCGCGACTCCTATTTTTATATTTGTATTTACTGATTTCTAAACTTTTACTACAGCGATATTAACAACATGTCCATCAAGGTTATATGACTCAGGAGTAACACCTTCAGGAACATTGTCTCCGTACAGTTCATCAGCCAATGTTTCATGGCGAATATAATCTGCAAAATCTTTATAAACCTTTGCAATATATTCATCACCATAACAATACAGTTTAATATGATCAGCAATCTCAAGTCCGGCAGCTTTTCTGATATTCTGCATACGATGGACAATTTCACGGACTATACCTTCATCAAGAAGATCCTGTGAGATATTCTTATCAACAAAGATGGTATAAGGACCGTCTACGCTCTGGATGTAGTTTTCACTCTGATAAGCTGTCTCATCAGTAATGAGAGTGACATCTTTAATGTTAAGTTCTTCCATCAGCTGATCTTTGATATAAGGAATAGTATCCGCTTCAGCAGAAGATGCCAGCTTAATATAAGCAGTTGCCATTGGCTGTCGTACTTTTACACCTGCTGCTGATCTTGCAGCTCTGCCAAGAGATGAAAGTTTAATTGCAAGTCTGATTCTCTTCTCGATGCTTTCATCGATCAAAGATTCATCGCATACGGGGAAATCTGTCAGATGAACTGATTTCTTGGCATTGGGATCAACAGAGATGACAAGATTTCTGTAGAGTTCGTCTGCAAGGAACGGCATGAAAGGAGCAAGAAGCTTCGACACTGTAACTAAACAGTTATACAGAGCAAAGTATGCAGAAATCTTATCATTGTCATTTTCGCTCTTCCAGAAACGTCTTCTTGATCTTCGTACATACCAGTTTGATAAATCATCGACAACAAAGCTTTCAATGGCACGGGCAGCAGAAGTAATATCATATGTATCAAGCTCTTCTGTAACGACCTTTACAAGGTTATGTGTCTCTGAGACAAGCCATTTATCGAGTTCTGCAGTAGGAGCCACGAATTCGGTTTTGGTCGGATCAAAATTATCAATATTGGCATAAGTGATAAAGAATGAATATACATTCCACAAAATCAGCATAAACTGTCTTGTAACATCAGCAACAAGCTGTTCTGAGAAACGTCTGGCATTTCCCGGAGGCCCTGATGTAAACAAATACCATCGTGTGGCGTCTGCACCGTATTTATTGAGTACAGTCATAACATCAACGACGTTGCCACGTGACTTACTCATCTTCTCGCCTTTCTCATCGAGAATATGACCGAGACAGATTACATTCTTAAAACAAGGCTCACCGAACAAAAGAGTAGAAAGAGCATGAAGACTGTAGAACCAGCCTCGTGTCTGGTCTACAGCTTCGCAGATAAAGTCTGCAGGATATCTTCCATCGTTGAAGATGGTCTTTGAACTCTCATTGAACGGATAATGATACTGAGCAATCTGCATATTACCCGAGTCGAACCAGCAGTCGATTACTTCCTTAACTCTCTTCATCTGCCCGCCGCAGGAATGACATTTAAATGTGATGTCATCGACATATGGTCTGTGAAGATCAAGGGGCTCGGTAATACCTTCAACGCCTTCTTCATTCTTCAGTTCATCGATACTTCCGATACATGTCTGTTTACCACATGTTGTGCACTGCCAAACAGGTAACGGAGTACCCCAGTATCTTTCTCTTGAGACTGCCCAGTCTACATTGTTCTCAAGCCAATCTCCGAATCTGCCCTCTTTAATATGTTCAGGGACCCAGTTGATCTTCTTGTTACCTGAAACAAGCTTGTCTTTTACAGCAGTTGTTCTGATGTACCAGCTCTGCTTGGCATAATAGAGCAAAGGAGTCTTACATCTCCAGCAGAACGGATAAGTATGAGTTATTGAACCGGATTTATAAAGAGCACCGCGCTGTTTGAGATCTTCAATGATCTCAGGATCAGCAGTTTTAACAAATTTACCGGCAAAAGGATAACTTCCGGTAATAATACCCTGAAGATCTACATGCTGGATGAAATTAAGACTATATTTTCGTCCTGAAGCAAAGTCATCTTCACCGAATGCAGGAGCAGTATGAACAATACCTGTACCATCATCCATTGTTACATAATCAGTGGAAATCACAGGATAAGTCAGTTCATGATCAACAGGTTCTAAAACAAGAACAGGTGTCGACTGACTCGGATCACCGGTCATTTTCTTTCTGTCGATGCCGAAATCATGAGGATTGTAGATCGGTTCATATCTGCATTCAGTTAATTCAGAACCTTTAACTGTTACTGCAATACAATCGGGATCCAGACCTACGGCAGTAACACGTTCCTTGGCCAGAATTATGATTTCATTATCGGATTTCACAGCTGCATAATCATCTGAAGCACTTACTGCCAGGGCTACATTGGAAGGAATGGTCCATGGAGTTGTAGTCCATGCCATAAAGTAAACCGGTGTTTCGCCGGCAGCTTTCAGAATTTCTTCAGGAAGAGTATTTTTACATGCTTTGAATTTAACAAAAATCGCCGGATCAGTTGCATCACTGTATCCCTGTGCAAGTTCATGTGAACTTAACGAAGTACCGCATCTCGGACAATGAGGAGTAACACGGTAGCCCTGATAAAGGTATCCTTTATCCCAGAGCTGTTTCATTGTCCACCAACCGGACTCGATATATTCGTTTTCCATTGTTACATAGGGATGATCGAGATCACACCAGTAACCAAGACGTACAGTCATTTTGTCCCAGTCTTCAAGATATTTAAAAACTGAGGCTTTGCATTTTTTGTTGAACTTAGCGATTGAATAATCTTCAATCTGTTTCTTCGAAGTAAAACCAAGCTGCTTTTCTACTTCCAATTCGACAGGTAAACCATGAGTATCCCATCCGCCGATACGAGGAGCATAATAGCCCTTCATTGTTTTATATCTGGGAATTACGTCTTTGAAAGATCTGGACAGAGCATGATGGATACCAGGTCGTCCGTTAGCTGTGGGAGGTCCTTCAAATAAAGTGAATCTTGGTGAACCCTCACGTTGGCGAACACTTTCATTGAAAATGTCATTATCCTGCCAATACTTGAGTGTTTCCTCTTCTTGTTTTGCGAAGTTTGCCCTACTGGAGACAGAATTAAACATAAATACCTCACTATCCTTCACCATATATCTGGCGGTGAAAGACTAATTTCAAATTCAAATTTTATCAAATATGACTATTTTATAAAAGATATATAACCCTGTGCCTTTAAACATAGCGCTTTGAAGTAAAAAAAAAGAGGCACTTCAGAAGTACCTCTTTAAATAACATTTATCAAAATAACTATTGCTTAGGTGCAATTACTACTTTTCTAGCTTCACCGAAGCCCGTGCTCTGAGTGGTCACGCGGTGGTTATCTGCCAGTGTAATATGGATGATTCTTCGTTCATATGCCGGCATTGGTTCCAATGCAATGGATCTTTTATTGACAATGACCTGATCGGCAACATGACGGGCAAGAGACTGTAATGATACAAATCTTCTCTGCTTATATCCGTTAACATCAAGAACTGTCGGTACTGTTTCTCCGCATTTCTGTGAAGCAATGAGTCTGACAATATACTGAAGTGATGATAATGTCTGACCTTTTCTGCCAATAAGAATACCCAAATCATCACCTGTAATATTCAAAACCAAAGAAGATTCTTCAGAACCGTCACCATCAACAACATTCATATTCTCTTCAATTTCAATCTCAGCTTCAATTTCAAGAATATCAAGGATATCTTTTAAAACTGAACTGGCAACTTTTCCATATTCTTCTATCTCACTCATATAGACCTCTTTATTCCAGAACTATTTCTTTGAAACAGTCTTATTATCAGATGATGCTTTAGTTACGGAGTTATTCTTTTTATTTGAAATATGCAACAGTGACTTGATCTTATCAACATAAGGCTGTAATCCACCCCATCCGGAATAGAAATACTGCATAACCATTCTGATTATGGCGTTGATGATCCAGTACAGTGACAAACCTGCAGGCAGAGTCATTGACATGAATATGAACATCAAAGGCATCATGATACTCATCATCTGAGTCTGCTGCTGAAGCTGGGCATTACCGCTTGACTGGTTGCTTGTCATCTTGGTCTGGAGATACATTGTTGCACCGACTAAAAGTGCAAGGATGAAGTTAGAATTAACCATATTCAAACCAAGGAACATTGTCTTCAGCGGCAACGCTTTGAAAATAACATCCCAGTTATATACAAGTGATGAAAGATTTAAAAGGCTTTCAGGCGATACGGCCATAACTCTCATAATTGCCTGATACAGAGCAACCCATATAGGCATCTGTATAAGCATTGGCAGCAAACAACCTGTCGGACTAATTCCAGCCTCTTTATACAGTTTCATCTGTTCCTGTGCCAAAGCCTGCTGGTTATTGCCATACTTCTTCTGTAATGCAGCAAGTTTCGGCTGCATTTCGGCTGTCAATTTGCTTGTTTTCATCTGTTTGAGAGTAAATGGCAGCAGAATAAGGTTGATAATGATAGTAAGTACAATTACTGCCAGACCAAAACTGCCAAACAGAGTATGTGATAACCAGATCAGAAAGTTAACTACAGGTCGAAGGATTATTAGTTCCCAAATATCCATTTGTCTCCTCCTTCTTCCTATACTTCATGAGACCACTGCAATACGCCGTTGAGAGCGTTTACACAGTAAATAGTCTCATCTTTCTGTGAATGTACATATATTAAATCGCCGTCAGCCACAAGATCAGAATTAACTGTGGTTTCAAGTTCTTTAATACGTGTGAAATTAAAACCATTGGAAGGATCGATTGAATAGAGATTGCCTGTGTTATCAATAACATAAACCTTGTTATTAATCACAACAGGACTGGATGAAATTGCTTTTTCTAAATCGATCACGTTTTCCATTTTTCCGGTTGTCTTATCAATTGAATAAATGCATCCGTCATTGTTGGGAGCAACAAGATAATTGCCGCAGATAACGGGAGTTGCCCAGAACCAGTTCCTGGGAGAAGCAAGTTCAGTTGATAATTTCCATTTCATTTCACCATTGCCAGCATTAACTGCATAGACACTTCGGTCAAATGAAGCGACATAAATTGTATCTTCTTCAAATACGGGAGATGCAATAACAGGACCATCTGTTGCAAAACTCCACTTAAGTGAACCATCCTCTGCAGACAAAGCATAAAGAGAATGATCAAAAGAAGTCACATATACTGTTCCATTGTTTAAAACCGGAGTTGACCAGATTTTGTCACCGGTTTCGTATGACCAAACTGTTTCAAGAGTAGTATTATCCAAGGCATAAATACTGCCGTCAGAACAGCCAACATATATATTTTTGCCGTCACCGACAATACCACTGATAACTGACATAGACTTATCTTCGTCAAGCTGTTTCTTGTTGGAAAGCTGTTTGGCAACATCAAAGGTGTAAACATTGCCATCATACCCTGAAGCATATAACAATCCATCATTTATATATGGAGAACCATAAAAAATAACAGTACCTGCTCCGTATCCGCAACCGAGCAGACCGGATGCACCGCTGTTACCCTTTACTTTCAATGGATCATATGTGAGTGTTCCATTAACCTTATTCAAGGTAAGAATAGAACCTTCTGATGAAGCAACATACAGATAGGAATCATCAAATACAGGAGGAGCCCATCCGTACTGTGCAACATTAGTATTACAGCTACAGCCTGCTACAGCTACTGCCATTGAGCCGAGAAGAAGAGAAGTCGCAGCTAAATGTAACACTTTATTTTTTTTCATTTTTCAGACATTCCCTTAGATCTAAAACTGAATTTTTCAGGAACAGGATCATATCCACCGTCATGCCAGGGGTGACATCGCATGATTCTTCTGGCACCGAGATAGATCCCCTTGAATAATCCAAATTTCTGAATAGCTTCCAATGTGTACTGGGAACAGGTTGGTATGTAACGACATGAATCAGGCAACCAACGTGACAATGTTTTCTGATATATCCTTATTAACAACATTGCCAGTTTTCTCATCTATTTACACCAGAAAGCCGCATTTTTTAAAAACACTCTGAAGAGTACGACTGATCTCTTCATAACTGGAGGTGGTTATTAACGGACGGGTCATTATTACAATATCGAATCCGCCCGTTAATCTCTGTTGTCGTATAATATCGCGAATCTGCCTTTTAACATGATTGCGAACTACAGCTCCACCAATTTTCTTGCTGGTCACTATCCCCCAGCGAGAATAATCAAGATTATTCCTGATATATTTCACCGAAAGAGACTTTGCGTGACAAACCGTTCCGTTTTCATATACTGAAGAAAAATCCTCATTTTTCTTCAGATAACAACGTCCGTTCATTACTATTTCTTAGTAATTGTCAATCGGGCACGTCCTTTTGCACGACGTGATTTGATAACAAGTCTGCCGCCACGAGTGCTCATTCGAGCCAAAAAGCCATGCTTTCGGATTCGGGGCAGTTTCTTTGGTTGATATGTTCTCTTAGTCAAGGTTAACTCCTACGAATTATTTATTATTCGGCTGCTTCTTCAGCTTTGGTTTCTTCAGCTGCTACATCTTCTGCTGCAACTGGTTCTTCTTTAGCTGGTGCTTCTTCAGGTACCTGATCAGCCTTAGGTGCATTACCGGCGATATTCAAAGGAGGAACCATACCCTGCTTGTGAATATGTTCAGGAACGAATGGAAGTAATGCGATATGTCGAGCCTGTTTGATTGCGAGTGCAAGTGCGTGCTGATGTCGGTTACAAGTACCGGTTCTGCGTCGGGGTTCGATCTTACCTCGATCAGATATGTATCTTGTTAACATAGCAGTATCTTTGTAATCGATATTGTCTACTTTGTTAGCACAAAACGCACAGAATTTACGCTTGGCAGCGAATTTACCGCCCCAGCGTCCGTTTCGGTTACCCTTGTTATAAGGGCTCTTTTTCATTTCAGCCATGATATTTACAATCTCCTAAATAACGTCTTAATCTAATCCGACGACGCCGTCGTCAAATGATGCAATGTCGAGAGTTCCGTCATCTTCCATAACATCACTGGGTTTGCCTTCATCTGAAGATGCATCCTGTCTGTCAAGGAATGTAACGTTGCTAGCTACGACATCAGTTCTGTAGTATTTCTGGCCATTGCTCTCCCAGCTTCTGTTGTGCAGTCTGCCTTCGACATAGACCAAACGTCGTTTGGTCAGGTAGTTGTTGCACTGTTCAGCCAGTTTGTTCCAGACTACTACAGTGAACCAATCGGTTTCGGACTGACGCTGTCCGTCTGTTCCGCTGAAGTATCGAGATACTGCAAGACGGAAAGTCGCAACAGGAGTCCCTGCAGGTGTGTATCGGAGTTCGGGATCCGTACCAACCCTGCCGATTAGCATTACCTTGTTTAAACTAACCATTTCAATTCACCTATTTTTCGAGAAGAACAATCATGTATCGGAGTGCTTCTTCAGTGATGTTGAGAAGGTTTTCGATCTGCTTGTTTACAGTCGACAACAAGGTGTAGTGCATCATGATGTAAATACCATCGGTCTGATGCTTGATGGGGTATGCCAGACGTCGCTTACCGATATTTGTGACGTCAGCAACTGAACCCTGTCCATTAACGATGATCTGCTTGATGCTGTCCACAATGGCATCAATACGTTCATCGGACAAGGCCGAATTGAGTACCAGCATAATTTCATAGTTTCGTTGACTGCCGACGATGCTGGACTCCGCAGTCATGGACACTTTAGATGTTTTCTTGACCACTTTATCTCCTAAAGTAAACGAAATTTTGACTATTGTATCACAATCGTATTTAAATCGTAAAATTTCAATTTTTAGGATTTTTTGTCCACACCCCCCTGTTATTATGAAAACATAGAAAATGAAAAGGGATATTGAAATGAAATACGTGATTATTGATCTTGGAAGAAATGAAATCCTGAGAAGAAAATTCGATAACGAAGAAGAAGCAAGTAACTATTCGTTATATTTACAGCTTAACGGACGACCTGGTTTATACCTCGTTACTGAATCAAACAGCGATAAAGTGTATGCACTGGATTAGTTAAACCAACCAGGGTTAACAATATATAGTTCAATCCTTGCCAATTATCTCTAAGGCATATTATTCTTTACACGAATATCAGATAAGCTTAAGAATATTGGAAGTTAAGTAAGATCTGATCAAAATGGGACTTTAAATGAATAAGAACATTGACTTGATTTTTACTGCTTTAGAGAATCATTATCCATCAAGCAAAATTGCTTTGGATTTTTCAACTCCTATGGAATTACTGGTAGCAACTGTTCTATCAGCACAGTCAACAGATGCATTGATCAATAAGATTACTCCAGCATTATTTGAAAGATGCAAATCCGTAAAAGATTACGCAGAAATACCTATTGAGGATCTGGAAAAGATGATTTTTTCATCTGGTTTTTATCATAACAAAGCTGCAAATATAAAAAGAGCAGCTCAGGTAATTATGGATGAGTTTGACGGAGTAGTCCCCAATAATATGAAAGATCTGCTTAAACTTCCCGGAGTTGCCAGAAAAACAGCAAATATAGTTTTATATCATGCCTTTGGAATCGAAGAAGGCATTGCAGTGGACACTCATGTAAAAAGAATTTCCAGGCTGATTGGTCTGACGGAAAGCAATGATCCTAATAAAATAGAAAAAGACCTCATGACTATTATCCCAAGACAATTATGGGGAAAGACCAATACATTGTTAATTTCACTGGGAAGAGATATCTGCATTGCCAACAGACCGAGATGTTCCGAATGCCCTATTAATAAATATTGTAAGCATGGGGCTAAAGCTTAAAGCATATTATTGCATTCTCTGTTGTAATATCTTCGATTTCTTCCGGGCTCATTTCCAGTAAATCAGCCAGAAACGATACGGTTTCATCAATATAAGAGGATTCATTTCTCTTTCCTCTTTTGGACTGAGGCGGAAGATAAGGAGCATCCGTTTCCACCATAATGCGGTCAAGTCTCAAGGTTTTAATAACAGGCAGCAGCTTTCTTGAAGAAGGATAAGTAATATATCCCCCCAGTGACACATAAAACCCGCAGTCCATGTACAGATCTGCAGCTTTCCGGGTAGCATTAAAACAATGAATTACTCCTGTAGTGCTCCTGCACTGGTAATTACGTGATTCAATAATTTCAACAAGATATTCTTCAGCATCACGGCAATGAATTACCCATGGCAATCCAATTGCTTCAGCAAAATCCATCTGAGGAATCAGTACTTCAATCTGCTTTTCAAGAGATGCTTCAGCATAATGAAGATCCAGTCCGATCTCACCTACCGCTTTGACACAGGGATTATCAAGAATGAGTTCCTTAATTCTTTTAAGATCATTTACATCTGTACCCATACAGCATTCGGGATGAATGCCGCATGCAGGATATACATTGCTATATTTTTTACTAATTTCGATGTTGGCTACACTAGAAGCAATATCAGAACCTAGAGAAATTAATTTTTTTATTCCTTTTTCATCAGCTCGGGAAATGACATCATCAATATCTTCACGGAATTGCTCGCTCTCAAGATGGCAATGTGTATCTATTATCATAAGGTAAGTATACAACAACGGAATACATTATTTTTGATATAATAACTAATCATGAATGATCAGATTTCGCCTTTGAAACAACAGTTTTTGGACACGAAAGCTCAGTATCCTAACTGTATATTGCTGTTCAGAGTCGGAGATTTCTACGAGACTTTTGATGAAGATGCTGAAATCACTTCAAGAGTACTTAATATAGTCTTAACCAAAAAGTCCACCGGCAAAGGTTCTACCATGCCCATGGCAGGTATTCCATTTCATGCGCTTGATGATTACTTATACAGACTTATCAAAGCAGGTTATAAGGTAGCCATATGTGAACAAATGACTAAACCCGGTGAACAAAAAGGGTTAGTTAAAAGAGAAATAGTAAGGATAGTTACTCCCGGAACAGTTTTAGAACCCACACTCCTTGAAAGAAATATCAACAACTATCTTGCTTCAATATTTATCGACAATGATAAGGCCGGTTTCGGATATATGGATATCACAACGGGCGAATTCTGTGTCACAGAGTTATCATTCGATAAACTGGCAAATGAAATCAGCAGAATATCCCCTTCAGAAATATTGATTCCAGAAGGTCAGGACAAGACGAATCTATCCAATGTAACCGAATGTAACCCGAATGACTTCAGATATGACAGATGTGAAAGATTACTGAAAAACACATTCGGAGTATCTACCCTAGATGGCTTCGGTTTAAACGGACACCCCAATGCCATCTGTGCAGCCGGCGCAATAATCAAATACGTCAGTGAAATGCAGAAAAGCACCTTTGGTGAAATTCACGGATTGAACTATTACTCCTCCTCATCTTTCATGGCGATCGATGAGGAAACAAAAAGAAACCTGGAGTTATTTGAAAGCTCGTCTCATGAAACAAATAAAGGAAATCTTCTAAGTGTCCTGAACAAAACATGTACTCCCATGGGAGCAAGGTTGCTGAGAAGATGGATCGGTCAGCCCTCTCTTAAAAAAGAAGTTATTCTCGAAAGACAAAACACTGTTGAAGTCTTTTACAAAGATGTTTTCCTTGCCAGCAAGATCAAGGAGATACTCAAAGATATTCCTGACTTAGAGAGACTTACAGGCAGAATTAATTCCGGAATCATATTGCCTAAGGAACTTATAGCTTTAAAGAACGGACTGAGTCAGATCCCGAAAATAAGATCCGTTATGGAACCATTTGAACAGTTATCTTATCTGCTTCCCCATAGTCTTAATGATGTTTCCTTTATGATAGATTCCGCTTTGGTCGATCCCAGTGAAGGAATGGTTGGCGATGGAAACATCATTAAAAAGGGATACAGTAAAGAATTTGATGAAGTAAAGGATTTAGTCAATAACTCCAAATCCTATCTTATCAATCTTGAAGCCAGCGAAAAAGAAAAAACCGGGATTGCCAAACTCAGAGTTGGATATAACAGTGTTTTCGGGTATTACCTTGAAGTACCTAACGGGTCCAAAAACCTTGTACCTGATACTTATATACGAAAACAGACTCTCGTAAACGTAGAAAGGTTTTATACACCAGAACTCAAGGAATTCGAAACTCAGATACTCCATGCCACTGAGAATATCAAGGAAATCGAACAAAACCTTTACAGACAGTTAGTCGAACAGATCAAGCCGTATATGACGTCCCTATCTGTCATTGCAGAAAAAATTGCTGAAATCGATGTTCTGAGAAGCTTCGGTGAAGTAGCATTAGACTGTCATTACGTTAAACCTGTTATTACAGACAAAAACAAACTATCGATCGTAAAAGGAAGACATCCGATCGTTGAAACCATTCTCCCAAGCGGACGATTCGTTCCCAATGATACAGAAATGAGTCATGATGAAACTCAGATTATGCTGATTACAGGTCCGAATATGGCAGGTAAATCAACATACATGAAACAGGTTGCCCTCATTGTAGTCATGGCGCAAATCGGATCATTTGTTCCTGCAGACAGTGTCGAATTATCAATATTCGACAGGATTTTCACCAGGATTGGAGCACATGAAGATCTTTCCAGCGGTAAATCAACATTCATGGTTGAAATGGTAGAAACTTCAATAATACTGAATAATGCCACGCCAGATTCACTAATTCTTCTTGATGAAATAGGAAGAGGCACAAGCACTTATGACGGATTATCAATTGCAGAAGCGGTTGTTGAATATCTGCATAATGCTCCTAAGAAAAATGCACTAACTCTGTTTGCGACCCATTATCATGAAATGGTTAAAATGGCATCATATCTTCCGAAGATAAAGAATTACAATATTGCTGTAAGCGAAGACGGAGGAGAAATCGTATTTCTTCACAGGATAATCAATGGCGGGACAGATAAAAGCTATGGCATTCACGTTGCAAAACTAGCAGGAATACCAAAAGCTGTGACTAACCGGGCTGATGCAATTCTCACTGAACTGGAAAAGAATGAAATCACCAAAAACAAACCTAAACATGATGCACTCCAACTACCTCTTATGTTAAATAATTCCCCTGTTCTTGAAGAGATTTCTGATCTGGAGCTGGATCAGATCACTCCGATTGAGGCATTGAACAAGCTGTATGAGTTTAAAGAAAGAAGCAAAAATGAACTTGGAAAATAAAGGCCTTGTTTTGATTTTTACAGGAGAAGGCAAAGGCAAAACATCTTCAGCACTGGGAACTGCACTGCGTGCATATGGAGCAGGTCTTTCAGTATCCGTTCTGTTTTTTATGAAAGGCAGTCTGTTTGATCACAGTGATTTTAAAGCCTTAGATGCAATGAAAGAAATTGAAGTAAAGCATTTCGGCGGTGATGAATGGGTATTCAATACAACTGACAAAACAAAACATATCGAGGCAGCTAAACAAGGTCTTGAATATGCAAAAAAAATAATGTCCGAAAATAAAATAAATGTTTTGATATTGGATGAAATTATCACCTGTGTAAATTCAGGTTTATTAGAAGAAAATGACGTGATAGAATTAACTCGGTCAAAACCATATAATATGCATATAGTTCTTACTGGCAGAAATGCGAGCGAAAGACTGGTTGAACTCGCAGATACTGTAACAGAAATGAAATGTATAAAACATGCATATCAAAATGGAATTAATGCAGTCAAAGGAATCGATTATTAAATACTATAAGGAGAAGAAATGAAACTAACCTTCAGTGTAATCAAGGCTGATATCGGCGGATACGTCGGACACTCTGAATCACATCCTGAACTACTCGCCACAGCAAACGAGTGCTGTGAAAAAGCAAAAGAAAAAGGTTTGATCATTGATTATCAGGTTGCAAAATGCGGTGATGACTGTGAACTTATCATGACCCATGATCATGGAACCGATAACAATGAAATCCATCAGATGGCATGGAATACATTTGTTGCATGTACTGATGTAGCAAAGAAATTAAAGTTATATGGTGCCGGTCAGGATCTTCTTGCAGATGCATTCTCGGGCAATGTCAAAGGTATGGGCCCCGGCTGTGCTGAAATGGAAATCGAAGAACGACCCAGTGAACCTGTAATTGTTTTCATGGCTGACAAAACATCATCAGGCGCATGGAACATGCCACTCTACAAGATGTTTGCAGATCCGTTCAACACAATCGGTTTAGTCATTGCACAGAACATGCATGATGGTTTTGTTTTTGAAGTTCATGATGTAGTAGAAAACAAAATGATCAAATTCAAGACACCCGAAGATCTTTATGATATGTTAGTATTCATCGGAGCACCAACCCGATATTGTATCAAAGCCGTTTATACCACCAAAGGTGAAGTTGCAGCAGTCTCATCAACTCAGAAACTTTACAACATTGCCGGCAGATATGTAGGTAAAGATGATCCTGTATGTCTGGTACGAGCTCAGGGATGTTTCCCTGCTGTAGGTGAAGTTCTCGAACCATTCTCCAAGACCTGGTTTGTTGAAGGATGGATGAGAGGTTCCCACTATGGTCCTTTCATGCCCGTAAGTGAAGCAGATTCCACTCCTTCCAGATTTGATGGTCCTCCTCGAGTTGTCGCATATGGTTATCAGCTTGCAAATGGTAGATTAGTTGGTCCTCGTGACTTCTTTGCTGACAAGTCTTTCGATAATGCACGACAGGCCGCTCTTGATGCAGCTGATTTAATGAGATCACATGGTCCTTTCGAACCTCACAGATTGCCTCTCAATGAAATGGAATATACAACCATGCCTCAGGTAATGGATAAACTCAAAGATCGATTTGTTGATCTTGCATAACCAGATTTAAGGAATTGAATATGAATGAGCTCCTTTTTGCTACCACTAATCAAGGTAAAAGAAAGGAGCTCATTGCTTTACTTGGCGATAAATATAAAATCATTCTTCCAAATGAACTTGGCATCGATACAGATGTAGAAGAAACAGGAAGAACTTTCGCAGAGAATTCCAGAATCAAAGCAGTCACGCTTGGAAGATTGTCCGGTATGATGACAGTTGCTGATGACAGCGGTCTGGAAATTGATGCACTCAACGGGGCTCCCGGTATATACTCTGCACGTTTCGGCGGTCATAATACTTCATATGATGAAAAATTTAGACTTCTGATGGAATTACTTCAGGATGTTCCAGCTGATAAACGAACTGCCAGATTCAAATGCGCTATAACTCTTTATGAATCAGAAGATAAAATAACCGTCTTTGAAGATAAGGTAGAAGGTCTGATTGCCTATGAAAGAAAAGGTGAAAACGGATTCGGTTATGATCCCATCTTCTACGTTCCAGAATTCGGAAAACACATGGCAGAATTATCACCAGAGATAAAGAATCAAATCAGTCACAGAGGCAAAGCCGTTCGCAAACTGGCTGAATACCTGCTGAACATTAAAAAAGGCGCAGAATAGTCTCTGCGCCCTTTTGATTAACAATGCTTCATTACCACTGAACGAACATTGGCATGATCACATAAATGAACGATTCAGGTCCTGCCGGCAGGAAGACACCTGGGCTTGTAGGATTAACGACATGAAGGATCAGCTGATCATCCTTGATAACATTCAGCATATCATTCAGGTATTTATAATTGAATGCAATTTTGCTTTCCTTGCCATCAATGATGGCTTCCATTTCTGAAACGTTGTCACCTACTTCTTCGCTTCGGGCATTAAGAGTTAATTTACCGGGAACGAGATCTGCTCCGGGTGTTGCAATCAGCTTAATGATTCCATTTCCATCCTTAGCAAAAATACTTGCTGTTCTGACGTTCTTCTGGAACTGATCAACAATAACTGTAATGGTTGTTGATTCGCCATTAGGAATAAGCTGCTGATAAGCGGGGAAGCTGCCCTGAATTAGCTGTGAATAAATCTGGACATCGCCAACAGTGAATAAGATCTGGGTAGCCTTTTCATTAATCATGATGGTGACTTCATCATCACCAAGAATAACCATTCTGCAAAGTTCATTAAGAACTCTTGCAGGGATAATTGCTTTGATGGGGATATTGGCTTTCATTTCCAGATTGATTTTATAAACAGCCAATCTGAAACCATCGGCTGCAACGAGATTAAGTTTATCTCCATTGAATTCAGCGAGTACACCTGTAAGAACAGGACGTGCAACATCATTTGCTGCTGCAAAAACCACCTGACTGATAGCTTTCTTCAGATCGGAAAATTTCATTTTGACAACGAGGCCATCGTCAATTGTCGGGATAGGAGGAAAATCATCATCAATCATTCCGGATAATCTGGTTTTTTGTCGGCCAGTATTAATGTTGAGACTGTTTTTGGAATCAAGATCCAGTTCAATCTTGTCATCCTTGCCAAGAGTGGCAACATAATCGGTTATTAATTTAGCCGGTACTGTGATAGATCCTTCAGATGAAATATCACAACCTATCCAACAGCTGATTGCCATTTCAAGGTTGGTTGCTACAAGCTTCAGTCTTCCCTGATCGGTTGTTAATTTAATATTATTTGTAATTGGTAAAGTTGATCGGCCAGCTGCTCTTCCCACCTGACCTAAACCATATGCCAGGTTTTCCTGTAAACAAACTAATTTCATCTAAACCTCCTATCACAATTTATATGTTAATTATAAACAATTCATCAGAAAAATTATATTAAAATAGACGCTTGATCAATTATATTTGAATATTAAATTCATAGAATTTGAATTAAATCAGATTATTAATTAAAATACATAAATCAGTTATTTGGAGAGATGCTGGAGTGGCCGAACAGGCGCGACTGGAAATCGTGTATAGTGTGCAAACACTATCGTGGGTTCGAATCCCACTCTCTCCGCCAGCGAAATTCCTTTTTTCATAGATTCTTAATCTTTAATTTCTGCTATATAATTTAAATTGATTGCTAGTTATCGGAGATAATCAATGGCCAGAGAAATAATCAGCAACAATATATTGTCAATCGAAGTATTGCTTGGAAATATGTACGGAAAAACATATTACAAAGCCACTGTATACAGACATAATTCAGGCGTTTATTACAAAAAACTTGAAGATGAACAGCAGACACTCAGCAATCAGATAGATGTTGATGATTATGTAAATATTCTAGATTACATCAGGAAAGACATCAGGATAGAAGACTGGGACCACAGTTACATCAATCCCGATAATCCTGACAATAAATTTTGGAAAGTAACAATAAAAACAGAAAATTCAGCAAACAAATCTTGCCAGATCATAGTTTACGAAGGCAAGAATGCTTATCCCGAAAACTGGAAAAAATTTGCAGAACTGTTCTTCCCTGTAAGTGAATAATCTGTACAGTTTTAATGCGGTTTTACTATAATATTGTCAAGGAGAAACGCTATGGATAATCATTCAAACAGAGGCATTCTCAATGCATTTCTTTTCATTTTAGGTATTATCGTCGGCATAGCAGTGTATGCCCACCGACGAGTCATTAAGGCATATGTAACCGGTGAACCAATGCCTGAAGCACCTGAATGGGCAAAAAAATGGTGCCCGTATTTCTGGAAATCTGATTGTTGTCATAATACTGATTCAGACGAAGTTGACGAAGATGATGATGACGATGAATCTTCCGAAGATGATGAATCTGAATAAACCGGAACATTTAATATAACGTTACAACAAAGCCATCAGTTAGATATCTGATGGCTTTGTCTATATTTGATCTTTTATTTATTCTAATAATTATCAATCGTAATATATAAGTCATAACCAGGTAATTCTTCACTACAGCTTTTAATTATTGAAGCATGTATATCTTCGTTCGATATCTTATATTTGAAAGGAACAGCCAGATCAATTGATATAATCTTTTTCTCGTCTTTCTTTATAAGTCTGAAATCATGATAGGTGATCTCTGGTCCGATATTCATAATCATTAAACTGATCTTATGGATAATTTCGTCAGCTTCATTATCATTCATTTCAATTGGGTCGATATGAATAACAGACGTACAGCTGTATTTTTCGTCCAGAAACCTTTCTATTTCATCAGTTACGTCATGAGCTTCAATTAATGACATATTTGAAGCAACATTGACATGTAAGGACATCATATAACTGCCGTATCCATAGTTGTGAATAACAACATCATGAACTCCAAGAACACATGGGTAAGAAAGAACTGTCTGAGAAATCTCTTCAATCAATTTCGGATCAGGAGCCTCACCCAGCAGCGGTGAAATAGTATCTCTGGCAGCTTCATATGCCTGAATAAAAATGAAGATTGCAACAGCTGCGCCTGCATAGCCATCAAGCTGAAAATCTGAAAAATGAGAAATTAATAATGATATGAATACTACTGATGTAGAGATTACGTCAGAAATACTATCCTTGGCATTATTCAAAAGTACCGGGGACGAGATCCTTCTGCCAATTTTTCTGTTATAAAAATACATGAAGAGCTTTACCGCTATAGAAAAGACAAGAATAATGCAGACAGTATAATCAAACATCGTTTCTTTTGGATGGATAATCTTATCAACAGAACTTCTGAAAAGTTCGACTGCCATGGCAAAAATAATAAATGCCACAGCTAGACCAGCTACATATTCAAATCTTCCATGTCCGAAAGGGTGTTCCCTATCCGGTTTTTTTGAAGAAAGCTTAAAACCAACGATAGTTATTATTGATGAACCTGCATCTGACAAGTTGTTAAATGCATCGGCAAGAATTGAAATAGAATGAGAAATAACTGATGCAATAAGTTTGACCACAAATAAGAAAATGTTCAGACCTATTCCAAGATAGCCGCATTTTTCTCCCTGTTTCTTACGGTATTCCTGGATGGAATTATTATCATTTGTTTTATTTCTTTCAACAGTCATACGATAAGCCTGTATGTATCATTGGGATAAATATGTAATCAATACAGTCGGAATATCAGTCCTGACAAATCTTTGCCAGTTTTTCTAGTTGTTCATGGATAATATCCAGTAATGGATTATAATCCATTGACTCCTTTGCACGGAGATGGTCTGTAATCTCAACGATCGGATCTGAGAGCGGAGTAAGTGCCAGATTAGTTAATACGCCTTTAAGCCCATGAGCTTCCTGAAATGCCTTTTCAAAGTCACCCTGGGCAATTGCTTCATCAAGTGCAGCAAAACTTTTGTGATCAGGAACAGTATTAACCAAGCGAAGGTACAATGATTCACTGTTGACGCAACGTTTGAGTCCTGTCTCAGTATCAGCACCATATTCCACCAGTTTTTCTATGGTCAGCATGTTAATAATCTCCCTTTTCGATAAATGAATCAAAATCTCTCTCACAAAGAGGTTTTGAAAAATAAAATCCCTGAATTATGTTATATCCTGACTGTTTAAGTGCTTCCAGCTGCTCTGCTGTTTCAACACCCTCGGCAACAAGAGGTACATTCAATGCCTCACCTATTTCAGCGATAATATCAACAATTTTACGGTTCTTTTCACCCTTAAACATCTCTCTTACAAATTGTATATCCAACTTCAGGACATCAAATGAGAAGGAGGCAAGAGAGTAAAGAGACGAATACCCTTTTCCGAAATCATCAATCAGTATTTTGAAACCTCTGCTCCTTAGCTGATCAATGACTTGAATCATCTGATCGGTCTCGTTGTTATAGGCTGACTCCGTTATCTCGATTTGCAGGTTTTCCTGATTAATACCTGTTTCGCTGATAATACTGTCAAAAGTTTCAACAATTTTTTTGTCAAAAATATCCGCACGTGAGACATTAACTGATACAGGAATTGTCCTATTATATTTTTCCATCCAGAGCCTAACCTGATTAGCTGCCTTACGCCAGACAAATTCATCAAGTAATCTTATTGAGCCGTTACTTTCAAAAAGAGGGATAAACAATCCGGGAGAAATAAAACCAAGCTTGGGATGATTCCATCGAATAAGTGCTTCAGCAGATGAAAGGCGCGGTTTGCAACCAGAAACATTGATCTTAGGCTGATAATAAACTTCAAACTGGCCTTCCTGAATGGCATTCTTTAAATCATTTGTCAGCTGAGCCATGAGAAGTTCCTGTTCATGTTTCTTGACATCATATATGCGGAATGCACTTTCTCTACCGACAACGACATCCTTACATTCCTGCTCTGCTCTGCCAATACGATCATCCACTGTTTCATCTTCACCGGCTGTTATCTGATATACACCCATTCGTAAGAGAAGATTGGTAATGGAGTAATGAAACTCCAGTTGTTTGTCGATCCATTCAAGAAATCTGCCGTAATTACTCTGACGCTTTACATACAGAACAAAATAGTCATCATGGAGACGCCCAACAATGCCATCATTCAAACGGGCGAACTTCATTAAAATCTCAGTTAAAGAAACGAGAGCCTTATCTCCCTTATCTTTTCCAAATATCTCGTTGTATATGTGAAACTTATCGATATTCAGTACCAACATGTCATACTGGGAGCTGCTGTTATATTCGTCAATAACGTGAACGTATTCCATAAAAATGTGTTTATTATAGGTTCCTGTCAAAGCATCACGTTCTGTAGCCTGAATAATCAGCTGATCTTCTGAAAGTTCAATGGCACGATTGGTCCTGGCCAGGATAATCTCCGGCATATCATATGGTTTTTTGATAAAGTCCACGGCACCAAGTTCAAGCGATTCAATCTCGCTTTCTTTCTGACTGGTGCACACAATGATAGGAATACGTCTAAACTGTTCTTCCTCTTTGATAATACTAATGAACTCAAGTCCGCCCATTATCGGCATATTGATATCCAGAAGAATCAATGAAATGGGTGTCAGTGAAGTTTTTAAAACCTTTAACCCATCTTCCCCGTTTTCAGCAGTAACTATATCGTATTTATCGCTCAGAATCTCCTTGAGGATTTCTTGATTGATCATTTCATCATCAACAATCAGAATAGTTCGTCTGATTTTGTTAATAATACTTGTTTTTTTACTCATATTTAACAGACTCCTTCAGTCTGCAGTTTGTTTACAAAGGCACTCATCCGGTCGTAGAAGTCGTTTATACTATTTATCTTATGCCCTAATTTTAATTATAAACTTTCCAAGGGTATCTACAAGTTACCCGATAACAATTAGCTTAGCTAAATGCATCTGCAGTAATAGCGATAATAGAAATCTTATCTGCAAATTAGTTTAATCTATTGATAAAACCTTATATCCGGCTTCATCAACAGCAGATTTAATCACATCATCCTTGACGTCATCATGAAGATTCAGAATTGCCGTGCCCTTTTCAAAACTGACATCTGCATCTGTCACACCGTCTAATGCTGAAAGTGCTTTTTTAACTCTGTTTTCACAATGACCGCACATCATTCCTTCAATTTTGATTGTCTTAGTCATTCTATTCTCCTTATATCATTATTCCGATATTGATATTACTTTGTAATCTTCGTCTTCAACAGCCTTGATAAGAACGTCATCCGCAATCTCTTTGGACATAAGAACGATTGCAGTTCCTTTCTCAAAACTGACAATAGTTGAAACTACTCCATCGAGTTTCCCCAGTGCTCCGCCTACAGCCTTTTCACAGTGACCGCACATCATTCCTTCAATTTTAATAGTTTTCTTAATTTTTGCTGTCTTATTAGGATTTTCAAGAGTATTTTCTGACGGATTTAAAGCAAAGCCTTCGTTGTTATCACCGTATAATAATTCTGCATTGCCCTTACCTGAATAATCAGATTTCAGCGGTTTATCATGGCTGTCATCATGAACATTGCACAGATTCAATCGCAGAGCATTCAGACAAACAGTTACAGATGATATGCTCATTGCAATAGCACCTACAACGGGTTTCAATTCAAAACCCAAGCCGAATAATGCCTGATAGAGTCCGATTGCCAACGGTATACAGATAATGTTATAGAAGAATGCCCAGAAGAGATTTTCGTGTATGTTCTTTATTGTTGAACGGCTTAATCGTATGGCTGCCGGAACATCATCCAGTCTGCTTTTCATTAAAACAACATCAGCCGCATCTATTGCGACATCCGTGCCTGCTCCAATTGCAATACCGATATCGGCACGTGTAAGAGCAGGAGCATCATTGATACCGTCACCAACCATGGCAACTTTTCCTTTTTTCTGGAGTTCTCTGATGTTCTTTTCTTTTCCATCAGGCAATACTCCTGCAATAACCTTATCTACACCTGCCTTATCACCTATTGCCTTTGCTGTTCTGGGATTATCACCAGTCAGCATTATTACTTCGATTCCCATTTTTCTAAGCTGACTTATTGCATTTCTGCTTTCTTCTTTGATGCTGTCTGAAACTGTAATAAAACCCAGAACCTTGCCTGATCTAGCAAAAAACAATGGAGTTTTACCTTGTTCAGCAAATATCCCTGCATTTTTAATGAGTTCATCTGTCACAGAGAATCTGCCTGAAATATAATCAAGACTTCCTCCGGTTATTTCTTCATCACCATGTCTGGCATAAAGACCGCTGCCTGGCAATACATTGAAATCTGTTACTTCATAAGGTCCGATTTGATTATTCCTGCAGTATTCATTGATTGCTTTAGCCAGCGGATGTTCGCTTTTCATTTCAAGAGAAGCTGCTGTCTTCATCAATTCGTTTTGATCAATGTTTTCTGCAGTGACAATATCATTTACTTCAGGAGTTCCTTTAGTAATTGTTCCTGTTTTATCCATTGCAATAATCTGGATCCGTCCGGTCGCTTCCAGTGAAGATGCTGTTTTAAACAGAATGCCGTTCTTTGCACCGACTCCATTTCCCACCATTATTGCTACAGGAACAGCCAAACCAAGGGCACATGGACAACTTATAACAAGGACTGATACAGCTCTTGTAAAGGCGAATGTGAACGTCTGACCGGCTATCATCCAGCCGACACAGGTCAATAAAGCAACTACTATTACAGCAGGAACAAATACCGATGCAACTTTATCCGCTATACGTGCGATTGGTGCTTTAGTGGCAGCAGCATCAGAAACCATTTTAATTATCTGGGAAAGAGTTGTATCTTCACCTACTCTGGTAGCTTTTGCTTTAAGAAAACCAGCTCTGTTTATGGTTGCAGCTGACAATTCATCTCCGACGGATTTATCCACAGGAATACTCTCTCCTGTGATAGCGGACTCATCAACTGCAGCACTTCCTTCAACTATTATTCCGTCCACAGGAACACTGTCACCGGCTTTAACAACAAAAATGTCATTAACTGACACATCATCAATATTAACAACAGATTCTATTCCGTCTCTTATGACAACAGCCGTTTTGGGAGATATCTTCATAAGACTCTTCAATGCATCAGTGGTACGGCCTTTTGAATATGATTCAACAGTTTTTCCGATTGTTATCAAAGTCGGGATCATGGCTGCAGATTCGAACCAAATATGATTCATTGCAAGATCATCGACGGCGGCCATATTACCATCCGCCATTTTTAAAACCATAATAAACAGAGCAACAAGGCTGTATCCAAAGGATGCAGTTGAACCAAGCGCAACCAGAGTATCCATATTTGTTGATCCATGTATAACTGCACCAAAACCCTGTGCCCAGAATTTTCTATTGATAAAAATAACGATAAGGGACAACAGCATCTGAAGTATCCCTAAACTGACATGATTGTTCAGGAAGAAAGGAACAGGAAAACCGAACATCATATGTCCCATTGAGAAATACATCAGTACCAGTAACACGCATACAGAGCTGATAAGACGCTTAAGCATAGGAACTGTTTCTTTGTCTTTTAATGCTTCTTCCTGTTCTCTCAGTTTCTGGGATGCGCTCTTTCCGATCGATGATCCGCTGCCGCCTATCTTTTTTGCTCCATAGCCTGCATTTTCAACTGCCTTGATTATTTCCTTTTCATCAGCAGTACCATCAACAACCATTGAGTTTGTAAGAAGACTGACGTTGCAGTTAACGACACCTTTTACCTGAGACACAGCTTTTTCCACATGCATCTGGCATGCAGCACAACTCATTCCTGTTACTTCATATTTATCCATGACTTACTTCTTTCTACTTCAACAGTTTCTGTATAACAGCAACAAGTTCATCTATAGTTGCATCATTACCCGCTCTGATATCATCTGCGACACAGGATCGGATATGTGAATCGAGCAATTCCCTGTTAAAACTATTCAGTGCAGATACGACAGCAGAAACCTGGATAAGAATATCCGGACAATAGGCACTGTTCTCAAGCATTTTCTCGATACCTCTGATCTGCCCTTCAATCCTCTTCAGACGATTCATCAAGCTTTTGTATTCTTCATCTGTTCTTTCCTTGCTGGAGTGAATTCCATGACAGTAAGGACAGCCGCCTGACATATTTGTTAATTCATTGCCCATAATTGATTCTTCCTATTATATGATGATTAAATAATGATACCCTATGGGGGTATATGTCAATTATTAAAGGACAACAGTGAAAATTAATTATTGCATCTGAATGTTTTTGATTAAAGGAAAGTGAAAAAGAACTATTTATGTAACTCAAGAAAAGCCGTAAGTCAATCAACAGGCAATGGTTTGGAGAAATAAAAGCACTTATGCATTCAGTGAAAATATAAAGTTACAAGAGCAACGAACAGAATCATCAGTGCGCATAAATCATAATAATATAGTCTGTCCATTGATTGTCAAAACAAATAAATTATTTTTCTAATCCGGTTCTGAGATTTTAGAAGTTATTATTCATATCAATTACTGATTCAACTGCCTGTTTATCCATGCAATAATAATACTTACTGCCATGGATATTTCCTGTTCTGTGAGTTCTCTGTGCAAAGTTATGCCATACCATTTATGCAAACATCCTCTGCAGCAGCATGCTGTAGCATGCATTGCTTTAAACACAGGATGTCCTTTCATCGGAGTCTGTTTACCATCATTGGCCGGATAAGCAGGAGCCAATCGTTTTGATACAAAATCCACAGCGTGCAGACGAATCGTTTCCATTCCCTTTTCATTTATGTATGAAATATCATCAGAATTCAAATGAAAACTAGACCTGAATTTTGATTTTGAAAGAGAATCCAGTTTTTGATCAATAGAATATGACATTGGCGACCAAGTTAGTCTTAAAGTACAGGATAAACGGAATCACGTGGCAGTTCAGTACCAATATTCAGCACACTTCCGCTTCTGACAATAACATTGTCTTCGAGTTTGGAATCGTCACCGATAATGCACCCGTGCAGTTTCCCATCGGAAGATCTAGATGCAATAATGTTTCCGCATCCTAATGAACAGGAACTGCCGATTACACTGTCTGACACAAATGTGCGATAACCAATTTGTGTTGAATCCATAATAATAGAATTATCAATTCTGCTTCCGGCTTTAACTATACAATTGTTTCCGAGCGAAACTGCTCCAGAGAATGAACAGTTTTCTTCTATTATCGTGTTATGCCCTACCGTCAGAATGCCATCAATAATGCAGCCGTTTTTGATGCATGAGTTATCATCCAAAGATACTTTACCGGATATGCGTACACTATCGTCTATACATCCGTAACTATGGAACGAAAGCCTCTCGGATACATATTTATTAAATGAAATAAGGTCATACGGATAACTGACATCTCTCCATGAATTGCAAACAAAAACACTGAATGCTTCTTTCTTATCGTCGATCAGTTTCTGGATTGCTGTCGGGAGTTCATATTCGCCGCGGGATGATTTTGGAATTGAATGCAGGGCATCAAATATGGATCTGTTGAATTTGTACATGCCAATTGATGCCATTTTACTTGGAGAATCAGGATCCTTTTCCCGGATATCGGCAACATACCCGTCTTTTATCTGAACCGATCCGTATCTGGAAATATCCTCAACAGCCTGAACAGTAAGAATGCAGCCGGGAGTATTAATAAATGCATTAATATCGTCGGCACTGACAAACATATCAGCGTTTATAACAATAAAAGAATCATTCACCATATGTTCTGCCTGCATGACAGCATGTCCGGTTCCCAGCATCTCAGTCTGAGTGACATACTCGATCCTGCAACCAAAATGGGAGCCATCTCCGAAATGTCGTTTAATGGCTTCTTCGCAATAACCGACTATTAGGACAAATTTTTTAATACCAGCCAGATTGATCTGAGAAATCAGATGTTCAATTATCGGTTTGCTGGCAACCTCGATCATAGGTTTAGGTTTTTTGACAGACAGCGGGGCCATTCTTTTTCCCTGACCTGCTGCCATGACTACAGCTGTAAAATCATCCTTCATATGAAACCTCTTCAACTGCCAGAATTCTATCTTTCATAATAAATATCGTCAACCAGATGTGACTTTTATATATTTATTTTGCCAGTTAAAATGATTTATAATTAAACATCAAGCAAAAGGAGGTATGAATGGTACTTGTTATCGATGATCAAACATTCGATCAGGAAGTACTTAATTCAGATGTGCCTGTCATTGTGGATTTCTGGGCCACCTGGTGCGGTCCATGCAAAATGATGGCACCCATTCTCGACAAATTCAGTGAAGAATATGCCGGCAAAGTTAAGTTCTGCAAGATGGATGTTGATCAAAATCCAATTACACCTAATAAATTTCATGTAATGAGCATTCCCAACCTTATATATGTTAAGGATGGACAAGTTGTCGATAATTCTGTCGGTGTCTTACAGCCTGCAGATTTAAAACGAAGGATAGACGGTTTACTCTAATTTTATAAAAAGGAGATTGTAACATGGCACTAATCAAAGCAATCACCGGTGCGGTAACCGGAGCGTTCTCGGATCAGTATCAGGAAGTATTTGAAGCTGATGCGATGAGCGAAAAAGTCGTTATGACCCGTGGCGTCAAAGTACGAAAGGGTGATACACGAAACCAGAACAATGGAACTGAAGATATCGTTTCAAATGGTTCCATTATCCACGTTTACCCCAATCAGTTCATGATGCTTCTTGATGGTGGTAAAGTCGTCGATTACACTGCTGAAGAAGGTTATTATAAGGTTGAAAATTCATCCAGCCCTTCCCTGTTCAACGGTGAATTCAAAGACACATTGAAAGAGGCCTTCAGCCGAATCAAGTATGGTGGCACTCCTTCAAAGAATCAGAAAGTTATTTACATTAACACCCAGGAAATCAAAGGCATTAAATTCGGAACCAAGAATCCTGTAAACTACTTCGATAACTTCTACAATTCCGAACTGTTCCTCAGAGCACATGGTGACTACTCAATCCGAGTCGTCAATCCTATTCTGTTCTATGCAGAAGCCATTCCCCGAGATGCAACAAGAGTAAACATTGATGAAATCAATGAACAGTACCTCTCTGAATTCCTGACTGCTCTTCAGTCAACAATCAACCAGATGAGTGCTGATGGTATCCGAGTCTCATATGCTCCTTCAAAGAGCCGAGAAATCAGCAAGTATATGTCAGATACACTTGATGAAGATTGGCGAGAGAAGAGAGGTATGGAAGTCGTCTCCGTCGGTATCGCAAGCATCAGCTACGACGAAGAATCCACCAAACTCATCAACATGCGAAACCAGGGTGCCATGCTTGGCGATCCTACCGTTCGAGAAGGATACGTCCAGGGTGCAATTGCCCGTGGTATCGAAAACGCCGGTTCAAACGAATCAGGTGCTGCAACAGCCTTCATGGGCATGGGCATTGGTATGAATGCTGCAGGTGGCTTCATGGGTACTTCATCCAATACTAACCTCCAGCAGATGCAGTGGCAGAATCAGCAGAAAGCAGCGGCAGGAAATACCGGAGCTGTAGGCGGAGTAGTTGCCGGTGGTGCTGCAGCATGGAAGTGTCCTCAGTGCGGCAAAGACAATACCGGCAAATTCTGCGGTGAATGCGGTACTAAACAGCCCGAAGCAGCTGCAGCTTGGAAATGTCCTCAGTGCGGCACAATGAACACAGGTAAATTCTGTGGCGAGTGCGGCACCAAGCAGGCTACCGGAGTCAAATGTCCTCAGTGCGGTCATGAATACACTGATGTTGTTCCTAAGTTCTGCGGAGAATGCGGTAACAAACTTGGATAATGTTTACTAGCGAACAATCAGATAAAACTCTGGTTAAAGCTTTAGTAGAAGCCGGATGCGGATCGCGTCGTCAGATGACTGACGCGATCCGAGACGGACGAGTCAAAGTCAACGGAATCGTGGCAGAAGCCTTTACTGCCAGAATCAATTCACTCAAAGATGAAATCACCCTTGATGACAAAGTGATTTCATATTCATCTTCCAAATACGAATATATACTGTTAAACAAACCCGTCGGTTATCAATGTACGACTGATGATCCTCACAGCGAAAAGACTGTATTGGATTTACTTCCTGATGAATTAAGGAATACATACCCTGCCGGACGCCTTGATACAGACAGCAGAGGACTCGTAATCATGACTAACGACGGAGACTTCACATACAAGGTCACTCATCCGAAATTCAATAAAGATAAAGAGTACCTGATCAGAACTCACCGCCCTCTGACCTCAGATGACAGGAAAAAACTGGAAAATGGTATAGAACTGGAAGAAGGAACGACTTCTCCTGCAAAGATCAAAATCATCAAGGTATCAGCTCCAGTATTCCAGTATTCAATTACCATTCACGAGGGAAGAAAAAGACAGATACGACGAATGTTTGCATCTTTGGATTATAAAATAATTGACTTACAACGTATTCGTATTGGTAAAATAACAATAGGTGATCTTCAGGAAGGATCATGGCGTAAGCTGAATCATTCAGAAGTTGAATCGTTAAAGTAATAACAACTGGGGTAAAGCTATGGAAGAAAAGAAACTGAATTTCAAGCCAATCATTGGATTTATCTTTGTGACTGTACTTGCCATCGTCAACATAGTATTCGGTTTTGTCTTTTTGAAGGAGAACTGGCTGGCAGCATCATTCGCTTTTCTTGTAGCTATTGTGATGATGCTGATGCTTTACAGACTTGCCAAAGAAAAAAGATAAACTGCTACTATAGAACCAGTTTCATATTAACGTGAGGAATCCCATCCTCGAGATATTCGCCGGATATCACTTTGAATCCGGCTTTTTCATAAAAACCTATTGCATAAGACTGTGCTTCAATGTAAACACTTTTTGCATTGAATTTGTTTCTGCATATTTCAATACCTTCTTTAAGAAGATCTATTCCCAGCCCTTTCCCGCGTTCTATTGTCAGTACACGCCCTATTTGTGCAACACCGGGCTCTTTTAAATAGACTCTCAGATAAGCATCTATCTGACCATTTGAAAGATAAAAAACATGATAGCTTCTTCTATCAATGTCATCGATATCAAGATAAGCACAGTTCTGTTCAACAACGAAAACTCTGGCTCTTGCCTGCAATATCAGATACAGTTCATCATTGCTTAATTCGCTGAAAGTCTTTACTGTCAGATCCATATGAGTTCTCTGAAATCTATAATATCGAAATCATAATATAAAAAAGCTACCTGTGCATAGTATGTACAGGTAGCTTAATGAAAACTCAGTCAGTTAAATAATTATTCCTGATTATTATTTCTCAATGCATCAGTCAGACCGAGTACATTGATAAGTTTGCTCTGGTCAGAGACAACGATCTTGGCATTATCCTGGAGAGAAGCCTGAGTGACTTCGAGCTGTTTAAGAAGCTGTGCATTTCCTACAAAGTATTGATTTGCAGCAGTTGAAACATTTTCAATAGCCTTGGCTTCACCTTCAGCCTTAAGAATGGCAGCCTGTTTTTCACCTTCTGCAACAAGAACTGCATTCTGTTTGTCACCTTCAGCAACAAGGATCTGCTTCTGTTTGTATGCTTCAGCTTCGAGAATTGTAGCTCTCTTTTCTCGTTCAGCTTTCATCTGCTTGCTCATTGCTTCGGTAATGTCTCGAGGAGGCTGAATTTCTTTAACTTCGACTCGGGTAACCTTGACGCCCCATTTATCAGTTGCTTCATCAAGAGTAGTTCGGAGAGCGGCATTGATTCTTTCTCTGGATGCAAGAGTTTCATCAAGAGTCATATCACCGACAAGGTTTCGAAGGTTTGTCTGAGCAAGTTTACTGACTGCAACATAGAAGTTGGCAACTTCATATTTAACAGCCTTTGCATCAGTTACATAGTAATAAACAACTGCATCAACAGTTACACCTACATTATCTTTGGTAATAACTGCCTGAGGTTCAATATCGAGAACGTTTTCTCGCATATCGACTCTTGCTACAAGAGTATCAACAAAAGGAATAATGAAACGAAGACCAGGTTCGAGTGTGGTTCGATATCGACCAAATCTTTCAACAATACCTCTCTGGTACTGTCTGATCGTAACGATTGACTTGGCCAGAACCAGTAATGCAAGAACCAGGATGATACCAATTACAATAAAGGGACCCATCATATAATTACCTCCTTATTATTTTTTCTTAACAGTTACGGTTACACCTGAAACAGATAACACCTGAACTTCACTGCCGACAGGCAAACTATCGGAAGATGTAGCTCTCCATTCCTCACCATGGATCTTTACATACCCATGGGAACCTGCAGGAACAGCAATAGTCACAACACCTGACTGACCTATGACTGAATCTACATTTGTAGCAATACTCTGCCGATTGATCCAATGTCTGACCTTGCTTCGTCCAAGAATGACATACAGAATGGCAAGGAAACTGGTAAGAAGAGCAGTAGCGATCCACGAATGAAACACCCACGTGAGCAAACCGCCAAGTACAAATGCTGACCCAATGAAAACTAAATCAAGTCCGGTATCAACACCGATGATGAGTTCTGTGACAACTAAAAGAAGACCAATAATAATGAAAATCAACCACAGCCAGGAATTCATAAAAACAACGGTCATTACGAACCTCTCTCTAAGTTGTTAATTTAATTTTAATCTATTAAAGAATTACTGACAATTAAGTTTTACTCACAAAAAAGAATTTGCTAATATTGAACATTGTTGGGCGGTTAGCTCAGTGGTTAGAGCACTTGCTTCACACGCAAGGGGTCACTAGTTCGAGTCTAGTACCGCCCACCATTCCTATAATCCGTTTGGCATTACAGCTTCAATAGAGATTCTGTTAGCTGACAAAGATCTGGCCTGTATCTTACCGTTATGAGCAGTAACAATGGCTTTGGCAATAGAGAGACCAATGCCGTGTCCGGAGACTGAAGAATTATGTGACTGATCTGCTCTGTAAAAACGATCAAAAAGCAAATTCAGTTTCTCCTTTGGAATAACATCAAGCGTATCATTAGAAACAGATAACCTGATACTTTTGCCCTGCTGATCCAAATCAAAACTGATAGATGAATCTTCCGGTGAATACTTTATGGCATTGTCCATCAATATATTCACAAGCTGAGCAATTGTCTTTTCATTCCCTTTCATTGTCAGCATTGGTCTGATATTTAATTCAATCTTTTTGTTCTGAGACTGAGCCAGGGTTGTAAAAGATGCTGCAGCTTCACTTACCACATCTGATAAAGGAAACTCTATCATCATCAAAGAGCTGTTATCCGATTCTTCCATTTTGGACAGCATTACAAGATCATTTGTGAGTTCGGTCAGTCTTTTCGTCTGACTTCTTATATCATTAAGCCATTCGCTGCCGCCGTTTTCCATTTCAACAACATCTACATCTGCATTGATAATCGTAAGAGGAGTTTTAAGTTCATGACCAGCATTGGTAATGAAAGTCTTCTGTTTCTCATAACTGTCTGAAATAGGTCTGACGATTTTATTTGATAGAAAAGCAACGATTACAAATACAAGAAGAAAACCAACTGCTGAAACAAGGATGCTTGCCCATAGGAATGAACGGAAAGTATCCAGTCTTCTTCCGCAATCAAGGAAAATGATTCTGGTTGATGAATCATTTTCATCATATTTCAGAAATCTGTAATCATCAGTAAAGCCGCGGACTTTGCCGTCATCGAATACATCAGCTGCCATTGATGCAGCATTATCACTGTCAACAGAAATAATCCTGCCCGTATCGATACTGATTATACTTTTAGTCTGGCTATTTAATAACACAGAAAAGAATCTGGTTTCATATGGTAATTCCGGAGACATATCTCTCCTGAATTTATCGATATCTGCGGCATCTCTGTCATTGGTTATCTGATCCGGATGATCGATAAAATCATCAGGAGAATCAGGACGATCCATCGGAAATCTGCCGTCATTTTCGGCGAGGTAACCAAGGATGTTGTCTGCTTCTTTAACTACAGAACGGTAATTGGCAATATTGATACTCCCTATGATAATGACAAGCACAAGCAAAAGTGCAGACATCGTGAGAGCTATGAATCGTTTTTGCAGTTTTCTAATCATTTATCATTTCCAATGAATAACCGACATTCCTTAATGCCTTAATCTGGATATTTGAATCAAGAGCTGTCAGCTTTTTTCTGAGATATGAAATATAGACCCATACAACACTCATCTCGGTTTCCGAGTCATATCCCCATATCTTCTCCATGAATTTATCAGCAGAAATCAGATTCTTCGGATTGCTCATAAGCATTTCCATCATCTGATATTCTTTGCTTGCCAGTCTGAAACTGCTCTTTGGAGACGACAATTCGAATGTCGCCCTATCAAGAGTTGTATTACCCATGATCAGCTTTGTATCAGCTGTTTTGGAGCTTCTTGTCATAGTTCTGATTCTTGCAAGGAGTTCTTTCATATCGAATGGTTTTGTCAGATAATCATTTGCTCCGCTGTCGAGTCCCAAAACCTTATCATCAATTTCTGATTTTGCAGTAAGCATTATGATCGGGATCATGTTTCCCTGTGCCCTTATTTTTTTTAATACCTGGATACCATCCATTTTCGGCATCATGATATCCAGTATTGCAGCGTCATATCCGCCTGATTCCAGGTAATCCAATGCATCTTCTCCGTTGTATACGGGATCAACAGAATAGTTGTTGCTTTCGAGGATCTTAACGACTGCTTTTGATAAGGATACTTCATCTTCTGCAAATAAAATCTTCATAAATAATATTCCTTCTATTATTTGTCACTATTCTATGTTCCATACCTTAAGCAAAACTTAAAAACAGTCAGTTTCAGTTTATCACAACATTATTTTTTTCTTTAAAGTTCATTTAAGGTTTGGTTCCTATACTGAAGCCATAAACAAAAAGGAGGTACGTCATGGGATATCAGGCAATTTTCGAAAGAAGAGAAATGAAGTACATGATAACAAGAGAACAAAAAGAAAAACTGGTTTCAATCATGACTCCTTACATGAAACCAGATAAATACGGACATTCATCAGTAAGAAACATCTATTTCGATACTGATAATTACAGACTGATAAGACAGTCTATCGAAAAACCGATATACAAGGAAAAACTCAGAATAAGAAGTTACGGGGAAGCAAGACCTGACAGTGATGTTTTTGTCGAATTAAAAAAGAAATACAAGCATATAGTCTATAAACGAAGGCTTTCCATGCATGAAGAGAATGCAATGGACTGGATATGCGATAAAAAGGAAACAGCTACACACTCACAGATATCAAATGAAATCGATTATTTCTGTCAGTATTATCAGAATCTCAAGCCACAGGTTTTTCTTTCATATGAAAGAGAAGCATATTACAGCAAAACAGATGATACTTTCAGAGTGACGTTCGACGAAAAAATCCTGTGCAGACAGACTGATTTAACTCTTAATTCAGAAAACAGCGGGACCCCTATCCTTCCGGATGACAAAATCATAATGGAAATTAAGTGTTCAGGCGGAATTCCAATGTGGATGGCTCATGCTTTATCCAATGAACACATTTATAAAACATCTTTTTCAAAATACGGAACTGCCTATAAAACACTGATACTTCCGAGAATCAAAGGAGAATACATCAATGCTAACTAACTTTTTCAACGGATTATTTGAGACTGCAGAAATCTCAGTAACAAGTTTTCTTCTGTGTCTCGGAGCAGCACTCGGGCTGGGATTGATTCTTGCACTGGCATATATGTACAAAAACAAATATACAAAGAGTTTTGTTCTGACACTCGCACTTCTCCCGGCTGTAGTTTGTGTCGTAATAATGATGGTTAACGGTAATATAGGTGCAGGTGTAGCAGTTGCAGGTGCATTCAGTCTGGTAAGATTCAGATCGATTCCAGGTTCAGCAAAAGAAATCACAATGCTGTTTCTGGCAATGGGTGCCGGTCTTTTAGCAGGCATGGGCTATCTTTGATTTTCATTCATCTTCACATTACTAATGTGCATTATAAGTATCGTTTACAACACTCTTGATTTCGGAACTAAAAAGAATTCCCTTCAGTATAAGACAGTGGCAATAACGATACCCGAAGATCTGGATTATACGAACGTATTCGATGATGTATTTGAAAAATACACTTCTGAACATGATCTGATCAAAGTAAAAACAACAAATATGGGAAGTTTGTTTAAACTGACATATAACCTGACAATGAAAGATCCGTCGAAAGAAAAAGAAATGATCGATACGCTAAGATGCAGAAACGGAAATCTTGAAATTGCAGTATCAAAGCAGGCTACTACAGTATCCGAATTATAACGGAGAAAGAAAATGAACAATGAATTATTAGGTATGCTTATGCTTGCCGCTTTACTGACTCCGATTGATACATCAGACAGTAACAGCAAATAACAAAACTTTCTATACCTTATTTCTGATACCCATATACAAAAACAACCTCTTGTGAGGTTGTTTTTTTAACTGTTTATATACTCTGTATCTGATCAAAGCATGCTCTTAAGACTGCTCTGGACCTGTTGAACCTTACTTATCGCATCAGAAACTTTATTTATCGTATCATTGATTTTGGACTGCACGATCCAGTCTGATACAAGACCATCAAAGAAGTAATCAGCGACACTCAAAAAAGAATCAACCTGTACATTTATACTTTCAATGTCTGATATATCTGACAGATTATCTTTATATAAAACCAGTGCTTCTTTAGCCTGATTCAATTCTTCTTCGGCATTATCCATTTTGTTATGCTTGATAGCAGTGGAGATGATGCCTCCTCCGATAAGGTCAAAAACTCCCCATGAGGATGCACTTTTAAGTATCTCCAGGGATCTGTTCAGGTGGAGCAGTACGGATTCGCCTATACTTATAGCTTCCTGTATTTCTTTTTTATCATCCATAATGTCACCGCAATAAAAAAGTATGGACAGCTGACACTATCCATACTTCATATTAAATGACTATCTAACTGGTTTGCAATATATCAATTAGCAGATTTCTTTGATCCAGCCTTCAGGAGCTTTAATAGTACCAAGCTGAATACCGCGTAATGTATCATAAAGCTTCTTGATTACAGGACCCATTTCATTCATACCTGACGGTAAGCAGATCTCTTTGCCATGATCATTGATCTTGCCGACAGGTGAAATAACTGCAGCAGTACCGCAGAGACCGCATTCTGCCATGTCAGTGAGTTCATCAAGTCTGATCTGTCTTTCTTCAGTTTCAAGACCGAGGTATTCCTTGGCTACATACATAAGTGATCGTCTGGTGATTGAAGGAAGGATTGTATGAGATTTAGGAGTAATAACCTTGCCATCTTTGGTAACAAGAAGAATGTTTGCACCACCGGTTTCCTCGATGAATGTTCTGGTACCCGAATCAAGATAAATATTTTCATCAAAACCTTTTTCATGAGCATCTACGATAGCGTATAAACTCATTGCATAGTTAAGACCTGCCTTTACATGACCGGTTCCATGAGGTGCAGCTCGATCATAATCAGAAATTCTGACAGTAATAGGCTTTGCGCCACCCTTGAAATAAGGACCGACAGGTGATGTGAAGATTCTGAACTGGAAATCATTTGCAGGTTTCACACCGAGGATCGGATCACTGCCGAACATATAAGGTCGGACATATAATGATGCACCGGTTCCATAAGGAGGTACAAAATCCTTATTTGCTTTTACGGTTGCAACAACTGCATCAACGAATTTGTCTTCAGGGAAGACAGGCATCTTGAGTCTTTCACATGACTGTGCCATACGCTGTGCATTAAGATCAGGACGGAAACAAACAATTCTTCCGTCTACAGTAGTATAAGCTTTCAGACCTTCAAAACAAGTCTGTGCATACTGAAGAACACATGCAGATTCATTTATTACAATATTTTCGTTATCACTAAGACATCCATCATCCCACTTTTTATCTTTGTAGTTAGATACAAAACGATAGGGAGTCTTACTGTAGGCAAAACCGAGATTAGCCCAATCAATATTTGCTGACATATCTCTCTCCTTTTGATAAATATCTAGTATTTTAGTCTCCGTAATATATCGATTTCAATATATTTTTATCTGATAAAATTGGTTGAAATCCAAGGTTCTTTTTCAGGAAGTCCGTATTCTTTCCTGCCAAGATCAATTGATTTCATGAGAAAGGCCATATTTCTGGCCAGGACTCTCATTGTTCTGAGACCTTCTTTATCTTCATTTGCTTCACCAGGAGCTGTTCCATGAATCATATTCCAGTATTCGCTGGATGCCACAGGCATTCCTGAAATAGTAAAGAACTTGTTCAGTTCATCAAAAGACGCAGAACAACCACCACGTCGGGCAACAACGACCGATGCCCCGACTTTCATTGTTTTATCAAAAGGTGTGCTGTAGAAGAGTCTTTGCAAAACAGCTACAAGAGTGGCATTTGCAGAGGCATAATAAACAGGGCTTGCAACAATCAGGCCATCTGCTTTTTCGAATTTTACGGCAATTTCATTGACGATATCATCTGTAATACATTTGCCGGTCTTATTACAGCTGTTGCAGGCGATACATCCCCGTACTGTCTTATTTCCGACCTGTATAACTTCAACCTCAATCTTTTCTTTTTCAAATTCTTTTTTTAATTCGGAAACCGCTACTGAAGTATTTCCGTTTGCCCTAGGACTGCCATTCAAAATAAGAACTTTCAAAGTAAAACTCCTCCAATGTTATTTGCTGAAACAGGCTGAACGTAAAAACAAGGAAAACAAATGCGAAATGGTTTTACTGCAATTCTTTGATCATAAAACCATTGGAAAAATGGAATCCGCTTTCCATGTAATAAGGTCTTGTGCCTACGGCACTAAGAATAGCGATCGTATCAAGATTAAATTCTTCTTTCGCAATCCGTTCGGCTTCTTCAACCAGTGCCCTTCCCATTCCCTTGTGCTGAGGAGAGTCAGGATCTTTTTCACTTAAAGGAACTTCACTTCCAAATACATGAAGTTCTCTTATTATGGCAACGGTTTTTTTGGGATTTATCAACTCCTCAGGAGGATTGTTCTCTATTCGAAGTCTGAGCAAACCGAACAGTGTATCATTTTCATCAACAAACTGAAGGAAAATCTCTTTGCCGTCCGATGCATCATAATCCAATCTGGACAAAAATGGTTCCTTGGCTTTCCAACCATTCTTCTCCCTGTGACCGTATTCTCTGCATCTGATGCATTTACACTCCTGTCCGTTGGCAAGCATGATTCCGTGGATCTTATCCCTGACTGAATCTTTAAGACCTGCGACAATATACTTGGGAGGGATATCACGTAATACACGCGGAATTCGAACATACGGTGGAACCATAGCTTTAATGTCCGCCATAAGATGTATCATCTCATCATCGGAATAAGGTTTGTATTTCCCTTCTCTCCACCATTTTTCAATTTCTGTATGTTCAATTACCATCGTGGGATAAAGCTTTAACCCGTCAGGTTTAAAACGTTCATCATCGAACAGAAGCTTTGATTTTTCCAAATCATTCTGGATACTTGAACCCGGAAGTCCCGGCATCCAGTGATAATAGATTTTTATTCCGTATCTTCTTAAGAGCTTTGTGGCATTCGCCACAGCTGCCACATCATGTCCTCTGTTAACAAGCTTATATACATCGTCATCGATAAGCTGAACACCAAGCTCCACTCTGGTTGCACCAAACTCAAGCATTCTCTTAACTTCTTTTTCGGTGCAATAATCAGGTCTTGTCTCAAGACACAGACCGACACATCTCTGTGATGAGGTCTGATTGAGCTTCTGTGCATCGGCTAGAGTTTCGGATTCAACTCCGTTCAGAGCATCAAAACAGGCTTTGATGACATAGTACTGGTAATCGGCAGGAGTGGCCAGGAATGTTCCGCCCATGATTATAAGTTCGATCTTATCTGACGGATGTCCCATATCCTTCAGCATTTTAATTCGTACTTCAACCTGTTTTTTGATATCGAATTCCTGGCTGTTGGCACGAATGACTGCCGGTGATTCGGGAGTATAGCTGCGCGGGGTATCCTGATAATCCGGACAATATGCACAGTTTCCCGGACATCCGCCGGGTCTGGTCATTACGGCTACAGGAGTAACACCGCTGATTGTTCTAGTTTGTTTTCTCATGCTTGTATTTTAGCATAGTGATTATTATTAGTTCTTATATAACAGAGTGATACGTTATAATTAGATAAACAGAATGGAGGGTTATTGTGGACAGAGTTATTTCCGGAGGAATGCAGGATGGCGACCAGACTTTGGATAATAATCTAAGGCCGCAGACTCTCGACGATTTTGTCGGACAGCAAAACATAAAAGAAAATCTGAAAATAATGATACAGGCGGCAAAAAACAGAAATGAACCGCTTGATCATGTATTGCTATATGGTCCTCCGGGTCTCGGTAAAACAACTTTAGCCAATATTCTATCCAACGAGATGGGAGTAAATGTAAAGATCACATCCGGACCTGCAATTGAGCGAAGCGGTGATCTGGCAGCAATCCTCACAAATCTTAAGGAAAACGATGTCTTTTTCATTGATGAAATACACAGACTCGGCAAAGCAGTTGAGGAAGTATTGTATCCGGCAATGGAAGATCATGCCATTGATATAGTACTTGGAAAAGGTCCCGCTGCAAGAAGCATAAGATTGAAGATCCCTCCCTTCACACTGATTGGTGCAACCACAAGGTATTCCCAGCTGAGCTCGCCATTACGAGACAGATTCGGTTCGATTTTCAGGCTCAATTACTATACGATTGAGGACTTGCAGGCAATTCTCAGAAGATCAGCCCAGATTTTGAACGTCAAAGTTGAGGAAGATGGTCTTAAACAGATCGCTATGAGAAGCAGAGGTACCCCCAGAGTCGCCAACCGTTTCCTCAAAAGAGCACGTGATTTTGCAGATGTAATTGGTGACGGAGTGATAACAGAGAGTATTGCACTGGAATCCCTAAACAAACTCGGTGTTGATGCACTCGGCCTCGATGAGATCGATCACAGATTACTTGAAAGCATAATCTATAAATTCCACGGAGGGCCTGTCGGACTTGAGACACTTGCGGCATCCATCAGCGAAGATTCAGATACGATCATGGATGTATATGAGCCATATCTGCTGCAGACCGGCTTCATTGAAAGGACCCCCAGAGGAAGAATCGCAACTGACCGTGCATATGAACATCTCGGGGTCAGCAGAAGAAAGAGTAAAAACAACCCTATTCAAGGAGCATTGTTCGACTGATCATGTCTGAAAAACTGCTGCTCCATGCATGCTGCTGCCATTGTGCCGCATATACGATACAGCACTGGAAGAATCTCGGATATGATCTGACCGTATTCTGGTATAACCCGAATATCCATCCTTATACAGAACATCAGCAAAGACTTGTTGCCCTGAGAAAGATGTCAGAGATACAGGGTTTCAAACTGATAGAAAATCCCAATTATGACATGGTGGATTTCCTTAAGCTTGTCGCAGAAAAACCGGAGAACAGATGTTATTACTGCTTCACAATGCGTCTGCAGGAGACAGCCAGAATGGCACGTGAAATGAACATGGGCGTGTTCTCAACCTCATTGCTGATCAGCCCTCTGCAAAAACATGATCTGCTTCCGCTGGTCGGCAAGGAACAAGAACAGAAACAGAATGTGAACTTTCTCTATGAAGACTTGAGAAAACATTATTCCGACAGCCGCAGAATAACCAAGCCTCTTGGTCTTTATACGCAGAAATACTGCGGATGTATCCTTAGTGAATATGAACGATACCGTGATTTCCCGCCCAAAGATGACGACGGATTATATGCCCCTGCCCCCAGGGAAAACTTATACTTCTGTGACTGAAGAAAAATGAAAATCACAATTCGCAAAATGGAAGAAAGAGACATTCCCGGTGTCAGCGACATTGATCTGATCTGTTTTCCCAACGTCAAACCTCCGATCAATTACAAAGGTGAATTCGAAAACATAATAGCTCATTACTGGGTTGCTGAAACTGACCATGTTATCGGTTTCGGAGGGTTCTGGAGCTTCTATGATGAAGCAGACATCATAACGATAGGAGTGCTGCCCGACTTCAGACGCTATAAGGTCGGAAGCAGAATTCTTCTGGCTATGTTGAACGAATGCATAAAGCTGGACAGAAAATATATAACTCTTGAAGTCAGAGTATCAAATATAGCTGCACAGAAGATGTACGAAAAATTCGGATTCGTAAATCAGGGAATCCGAAAAGGATACTATCTGGACAACAGAGAAGATGCCGTAATAATGAGCATCGATGATGTCACCCAGACAAAAGAACTATTGAAAGAAATACAAAAAGAGATTAGTAACGACGTTTGATGGCATGGGACTTTAACTGATCGTTGTACTGATCTTCATCAAGCGGAGTGCAGTCAACAACTTCTCCATGCTGTATTGAAAGCATCATTTTTTCCTTGCATTTCCAGCAAACAAACGGACCCATATAATTATCGTCTTTTAATGACAACTGATTTAATGCATAACAGGACGGGCAACTAATTCGAATCACCTTTCAAGCCTTTCTATTCATTAGGTTTTCGGCATAAAACACAAATATTGCGAGAAAACTCTCTGAATCTGCCTTTATACTGATCTTCCGGTTTGAGACTAATTATATCAAATCCGGCAGATTTTATAATCTTCTTTATCTCTCTGTAAGTGAATAAATAATAGTATCGAAGGCTTTCTTCCCCATTGCTTTTCCATGGCACATAAACTTCTTTTTTACCAAAGAAAAAGCGCTTCTGATGCTTGTTCCAGACAGTTATAAAAGCTTCTCCGCCCGGCTTAAGAATTCTTTTAAATTCATTCAAAGCTCTGATCTGTTCTTTATTTCCGGCGAGATGATGAAGACAAGCTACAGCAATAAGATCATCAAAACAACAATCTTCATAAGGAAGATGTCTCATGTCAGCCTGTTGAAGTTCCGCGTGAAAATCATGTTTTGTCTGATACTTACGGCATTGTTCGAGAAAAGAATCCGAAATATCGGCACCGTACAATTCAAAAGAATCTTTGAAAGGAAGAAAATCGGCACCATGTCCGCATCCGACATTCAGCAGTTTACCCTTCTGCCATCTAGAAGCCATTTCTTCCAGTTCCTTGGGGAAAATCGTATAGTGACGGAAGTTATACCAACCAGCCGCCATACTGTCGAAAACTTCTTTTGGTGATTCCTTGATATCAGACATTTCATTACTCAAAGGGGCTTCTCTCGAAGCCCCTTTGTATTATCAATTTATTCAGCAGACTGAGTTTCTTCAGTGATTTGTATATCACCGGGAATAATATCAACAATAGGCTGTTCCTGCTGCTTGGCAGCAGCTTCTGATTCAGCTTCAGCTTCTGCTTCCAGACTGGCATGACATCTTGCAGGAATAAGTTTACCGATGATAACGTTCTCTTTAAGACCTGCCAATCGATCGACTTTACCATAGATAGCTGCTTCTGTAAGAACTCTGGTTGTTTCCTGGAAGGAAGCAGCTGCAAGCCATGATTCTGTTGAAAGACTGGCACGGGTGATACCCATCAGAACAGTCTGAGCAGTTGCAGGTTCACCGCCTTCTGCAAGAATCTTTGAGTTGACTTCATCAAATCGATATCTGTCAACAAGTTCTCGGTGAATGAATTCTGTATCACCGTTGGTCTCGATTCTTACCTTGGCAAGCATCTGTCTTACAATGACTTCAATGTGCTTATCATTGATGCTTACACCCTGAGAGCAGTACACTCGCTGAACTTCATCAACAAGATATCGTTCGACTGCAGCTCTGCCCATGATTGCAAGAAGATCCTGAGGATTGACTGAACCATCAGTAAGCTGTTCGCCCCGTTTCACCATATCACCATCCTTTACTCGGATGTGAGTATTGGCACCGACGACATACTTCTTTTCTTCAGATTCAGTTACTTTAATAGTTACAGAATCTTTTTCAACAATAGCGACACCGCCATTCTTAGCAACCATTGAATTTTCTTCGGTGGTTGAATCATCTTCAATCTTCTTGGGAACAGCGATAAGTTTACCCTTTTCAACAGTATCGCCATCTTTTACAGCAGCTTTCCAGTTCTTGGGGAGTCTGTATTCCTCATTGTATTCGTTAACACTGAGGACTTTGATAACTCGGCCTTCTTCTGATTCTTCAACTGTTGCAACACCGTCGATTTCACTGATAACCGCCTGTCCTTTAGGAGGTCGGGCTTCGAAAAGTTCTTCGACTCTGGGAAGACCTGTTGTAATATCCTTACCTACAACACCACCGGTGTGGAATGTTCGGAGTGTAAGCTGTGTACCAGGTTCACCGATACTCTGAGCTGCAATAATACCGACTGCACTGTAGAGATCGACGATTTCACCTCTGGCAAGGTCTCTGCCATAACAAAGCTGACAGATACCCTGCTGTGACTGACAGGATAAAGGTGATCTAACATTGACACGGTTAATTCCGGCTTCAAGAATCTTATTTACTACGTCAGAATCGATGACCTGATTTCTGTCACAAATAACTTCACCTGTCTTGGGATCAGTTATTGCACTGGCAGCACAACGGCCGAAGATTCTGTCTTTGAAATCAGGCAGGTTCTGATCATCAGGAGTATCAATCCAGATACCGTTTTCATCACCACAGTCATGTTCTCGAACGATAACATTCTGGGTAACATCAACAAGTCTTCTTGTCAGATAACCTGAACCTGATGTTCGGAGAGCTGTATCGGCAAGACCTTTTCGTGCACCATGTGTTGAAATGAAGTACTCAAGTGTTGTCAGGCCTTCACGCAGACATGATACGATCGGGAAGTCGATGATATCACCGGAAGGATTGGTCATAAGACCTCGCATACCGGCCATCTGTGTAATCTGTGAAACATTACCTCTGGCACCGGATTTTGCCATCATAGCAATACTGTTTCCGGGATGGTTATCAATGATTGTCTGGATTTCTTTCTGAATGTTGTTAGTAGTATTCATCCAGTTTTCAACACTCTTCTTATATCGTTCATTCTCAGTGATATAACCATCATCAAACATTTCTTTGATGGTATTGTTGTTCTGTTTGGCTTTATTGATGATGTCATCTTTACCAGTAGGAACAATTACATCACACATAGCGATACTGATACCTGAAACAGTTGCATATTTAAAGCCGATTGCCTTCAAACCATCTAGCATTTTAATGATTTCATTGTTGTCACTGACAAGAGAATGGCATTTAACAATAAGCTTTTTAATGGCACCTTTGTCCATAACTTCGTTAACAAACGGAACGGCTTCAGGAATAATATCATTGAAGATAATTCGTCCAACTGAAGTTTTGATTCTGTTGTGTTCAGGATCTTTCTGATTTCTGACAATGATTTCAGACTGAAGATCGATTCTCTCAATGTCGTATGCGAGTTTGACTTCATCAAAATCAGCGAAATATGAACCTTCACCCTTTGCTCCAGGTTTGAGCATAGTCAGATAATAACAGCCAAGGACCATATCCAGTGATGGGGTAACAGCAGGTTCACCGCTGGAAGGAAGAAGCATGTTATGGGTAGAAAGCATCATTTCTCGAGCTTCTCTAACAGCTGCTTTGGAAAGAGGAACATGGACAGCCATCTGGTCACCATCGAAGTCAGCATTGAAGGCTGAACAAACCAACGGATGAAGTCTGATAGCACCGCCGTCAATAAGAACAGGTTCAAATGCCTGAATACTCATTCTGTGAAGAGTAGGAGCTCGGTTCAGAAGGACCGGTCTTTCCTTAACAACTTCCTCAAGTACATCGTAAACTTCAGGCTTTGCTCTGTCGACAAGTCGTTTGGCGCTCTTGATGTTGGCTGCTTTATCTTCAGCAACAAGCTTGTGCATTACAAACGGCTTGAATAATTCAAGTGCCATTCTTCGGGGAATACCGCACTGGTATAATTCCAGTGAAGGTCCGACAACGATTACGGATCGGCCTGAATAGTCGACACGCTTACCAAGAAGGTTCTGTCTGAATCTACCCTGCTTACCACGAAGCATGTCTGACAAAGACTTGGCTTTATGATCACCGCTTACTGATACTGCTCTGCCGCGTCGTCCATTATCAATAAGTGAATCAACAGCTTCCTGAAGCATTCGTTTTTCGTTTCGGATAATGATTTCAGGAGCACCGATTTCCATCAGATGTCGTAATCGGTTATTTCGGTTGATTACTCTTCTGTAAAGATCATTGAGGTCTGATGTTGCCCATCGGCCGCCATCGAGCTGGACCATAGGTCGCAGATCAGGAGGAAGAACAGGTAAGACTGTAATGATCATCCAGCTGGGTTTATTGCCGGAACGTCGGAAAGCTTCGACAAGCTGTAACTGCTTTGCAGCTTTTCGTCGTTTCTGGGCAGAATTTGAGTGAGTCTCAGGGATGAGTTTGCTTCTCATCTGATCAAGATCAATATTCTCAAGAAGCTTAAGGATTGCTTCAGCACCCATTCCGGCTTCAAAGACATCACTGTAGTTTGCGTGATATTCATGATACTGTGACTCAGTTAAGAGTTCACATACCTTGATCTTTTTAATCTGATCAATTGCCTGGGCAAGATCTTCAGCCATACGTTCTTTTTCTTCATCATATTCCTGATTGATCTTGTTGATTTCTGCAACATCTTCACCATTTTCTTCCATTGCCTGGATGGTTGATTCGCATTTCTTTCGCTTATCTTCCAGACGCATATCAAATATCTGCTGTTTTTCCTTAATAGCATTATTCAATGCTTCCTGGTTAACGGAAGTGATGATGTAATGTGAGAAATAAATAACTCTTTCAAGGTTTCTTGCAGAAAGATCAAGTAAAAGACCGATTCTGCTAGGAATACCTCTTGAGAACCAGATATGACTTACAGGACATGCAAGTTCAATATGGCCCATTCGTTCTCGTCGGACTTTTGCACGTGTGATTTCAACTTTACACTTATCACAGACAACACCTTTAAAACGAACTCTCTTATATTTACCGCATGCACATTCGAAATCTTTTGTCGGGCCGAAAATGCTTTCACAGAAAAGACCATCCCGTTCAGCTTTAAGTGTTCTGTAGTTGATGGTTTCAGGCTTGGTGACTTCACCATAGCTCCAGCTGTGAATCTGATCAGGAGAGGCTAAAGAGACACGGATTGCATCAAAATCATTAACTTCAAACATTATTCTTCATCCTCCTTGTTCAGAATATTTTCCGGGACAATTTCTTCATTGTTAGTTAATTCCTTATCTTCATACTGAGGGAACATCTCAGGCACCTGGGAATAAACAGGTACAGTGTCTGCACTCGGTTTATGATCACTTATGACTTCAACTGAAAGACAGAGGCTCTGAAGTTCCTTAACCATGACTTTGAAGGATTCAGGAACACCCGGAGTCATGATGTCTTCACCTTTAACGATTGATTCATAAGTCTTGGATCTGCCGGTAACATCATCTGATTTAGTTGTGAGCACTTCCTGAAGGTTATGGGCAGCGCCATAAGCTTCAAGAGACCAGACTTCCATTTCACCGAATCTCTGTCCGCCGAACTGAGCTTTACCGCCCAGAGGCTGCTGTGAGATCAATGAGTAAGGACCGGTTGCTCGGGCATGGATCTTGTCTTCGACAAGGTGGATCAGTTTAAGCATATATTTGGTACCGACAGTAACAGGATGATCGAAAGGTCGTCCGGTCCTACCGTCCCGAAGAATGAGTTTACCGCTGATAGGAGTGGGTACATTATTTAGATCAGCATATTCCTCAGCTTTTGCTCTGAGATCTGCATCGCTGAGTTTTCTGCAGCCTATTCCGGCCTGTTCGAGCCAGAGAATAAGGCATATTCTGCGTGCTTCACCACGGATGTCTCTTGTATATGCTTTTTCCGCATCAAAACCCTGTTTTTCTACCCAGGCTTTGGCTTTTGCTTCATCATAGTATGATCGGCCGTCGAACGGATCCGTCTTTAATGCACCGGACTGTTCACCGAGCCATACACGGGCAAGTTCATCTTCTATATCGACATCAGTTGCACCATCGAAAACCGGAGTAACTGCCTTAAAGCCGAGTCGGGATCCTGCCCAGCCAAGGTGGGTTTCCATGATCTGACCGAGGTTCATTCGGGAAGGAACACCGAGAGGATTAAGGACGATATCGACAGGTCTTCCATCAGGGAGGAACGGCATATCTTCTGCAGGAGCAACGATTGATACAACACCCTTGTTACCATGTCGGCCTGCAAGCTTATCACCTACTGAGACTTTTCGTTTCTGGGCAATCCAGACCTGGACCCATTTGTTGACTCGGACAGGTAATTCGTCGCCATTTTCACGTGTGAATACACGAACATTGATTACTTTACCCCATTCACCGTGAGGAACTCGGAGTGAAGTATCTTTAACATCCTTAGCTTTATCGTTGAAGATAGCTCTGAGAAGTTTTTCTTCTGCAGAAAGCTCTGTTTCACCCTTAGGTGTGATCTTACCGACAAGGATATCACCGGGATTGACTTCTGCACCGATTCGGATGATACCTTCTTCGTCAAGATTTCTTCTGCTTTCTTCACCGACATTAGGAATATCGAAAGTGATTTCTTCGGGACCAAGTTTGGTCTCTCTGGCTTCAATTTCATGCTTTGTAATATGAATAGAAGTAAATTTATCTTCCTGAACCATTCTGTCAGAAACAATGATAGCGTCTTCATAGTTGTAGCCATTCCAGCTGATGAAGGCTGCGGTTACATTCTGACCGAGTGCGAGTTCACCGTTTTCGGTGGCAGCACCATCGGCAAGTACATCACCTGCATTTACCTGCTGGTTGAGCATAACAATTGCTTTCTGATTGATACATGTGCTCTGGTTGGTTCTTACAAACTTCTTGAGAATGTATTCATCTTCTTTTCCATTGTCTGCACGTTTGACTACGATATGTGAGCTTGAAACTGATGTAACAGTGCCGGCATGTTTGGCAAAAATGACCTGACCGCCATATCGGGCAGTTTCATATTCCATACCGGTTGATACATAAGGAGATTCAGGTAATACCAAAGGAACAGCCTGTCGCTGCATGTTGGCACCCATCAGAGCTCGGTTTGCATCATCATGTTCAAGGAAAGGAATAAGTGATGCAGCAACTGAGAAGATCTGTTTAGGCGAGATATCCATGTACTGACACTGTGTAGCAGGAAGGAACATGTACTGATCAAGGAAACGAGCTTCAACAAGGTCATCGACAAATTCAGCTTTGCTGTTAAGCTTTGAGTTAGCCTGAGCAATGTAATATTTATCTTCGATGTCAGCACTCATGTATTCTTCTTTGAATCCGACATAAGGTCTGACATTGATGGTGCGTTTTGAGAGCTTTGCAATTTTATTGAACTGAGTTTCAGTTACGGGTTTGCCCTTTCTTGCAATAATTGTGCCGTTCTTGTCGGCGACGTCATCAGTAAGTGTTCTTCCGACAAGGTCAGGATCATTATTTGCAATTGTGCTGTGCACCTGTCTGTACGGTGTCTCAATAAAACCGAATTTATTGATGTAACCATATGTGGCTAATGAACCGATAAGACCGATGTTCGGACCTTCAGGAGTTTCAATAGGACAGATACGTCCATAGTGCGAATAATGGACATCACGGACTTCAAAACCAGCTCTGTCTCTTGAAAGACCGCCGGGACCCATTGCTGAAAGTCGTCGTTTATGGGTAAGTTCGGACAGAGGATTTGTCTGATCCATAAACTGTGAAAGCTGTGAACTGGAGAAGAACTCTCTTACAGCTGAAACAACAGGTCTGATATTGACCAGGTTAGAAGGTGTGATTGATTCGATGGGAAGAGTGCTCATTCGTTCACGTGCAACTCTTTCAAGTCGCATCAAACCGATTCTGAACTGATTCTGGACCAATTCGCCTACTGTTCGGATACGTCGGTTTCCGAGATGATCGATATCATCGGTATGATCCATACCATTGTTGACCATTATGATATGACGGATGATCTGAACCATATCCTCTCTGGAAAGAGTTCTTTCATCATTTGATACATCTTTGATATCAAGTCGGCGGTTGATTTTGTATCGTCCGACCTGACCAAGATCATAATGAGCTGAATCAAAGAACATGGTTGTAATTAATTTGCGTGCATTGTCCTCATTGGGAGGATCTCCAGGTCTGACCTTTCGATAGATATCGAGAAGTGCTGAACGGGTATCATGGATGCTGGAATCACGATCAATAGTAGACTTAATGTACTGATGATCAAGATTTGTATCAACATCACGGAAAAGATCATAAAGTTCCTCATCTGATGAATAACCGATGGCTCGGAGCAGTGTGGTTACAGGAATCTTTCGTTTGCCATCAATTTTTACAGAGATAACATCTTTAGCTGATGTTTCGAAATCCAGCCAGGCGCCGCGGCTGGGAATAAGGTTTGCGGTACATAACTGTCTGCCTGAAACACTATCTTCAGTTGTAACAAAATACACACCGGGTGATCTGAGCAACTGGGAAATAATGACTCTTTCGGTACCGCTGGTAATGAAGGTGCCATGGTCTGTCATAATGGGGAAATCACCAAGGAACAAATCAAAAGGTTCCTTGATTTCGCCTGTAGCTTTGACAAGAAGTCTTGCTTTCACATACAAAGGCATTGAATAATTCTGATCTCGCTCCACGCTTTCTGTTTCACTATAGCGTGGTTCGCGGAATTCATACCCAACGAACCAAAGCTCCAGCTTGTTGCCGGTGAAATCTTTGATTGGGGAGATCTCTTCTAGTAGTTCCTTGATGCCCTCTTCCTGGAACCATCGATATGAATTAAGCTGCACATCGATAAGGTTAGGTACGTCCATGACTTGTTTTACACGAGAATACGACTTGTGAGGTACAACAGGTTTTGCGACTGCGGATAACTCTGCTTTTTTCAAGGTTATTCCACTCCTTTTTTACCGACCTAAAAATATCACTGCGGACGGTCAACCCACAGCAATTCGAAGAGAAGTATGTAGGTAACGACACCTACCCCTACCCAGTCTATTCAACTGCGCATAGGTTTTAAAATCATACTATATATGATTTATTGATGTCAACGGGCAAAAAACATTAATTTATTTATATATTCTTAAATAAAACTGCTAATATAATATAAGGTAGTTATTGTATTACTTAGTTATAAAAAAAAAGGGGGTT
>JAEEGI010002049.1_pt1 | contig 49925 bp, 45 predicted proteins | sample 8958751 | NCBI WGS metagenome assembly JAEEGI01 (sample SAMN16246545, study PRJNA631951) | gut metagenome | biome: gut microbiome; feature: rumen; material: KS-attached | host: Bos | place: Iran: Karaj | collected 2018-10
TAAAGGACGGCAAGGTCACAGTAGACTTTAATGGAAACGAAGTTGAAGCATATGCAGGCCTTGTAAATGTTAAAGAGGGGGATTACGCCCTAGTTCATGCAGGCTGCGTTATCCAGACTTTGAAAAAGGACGAAGCAGAGGAAATCATTGAGCTGATGGGAGGCCTAGAGGGTTAATGGAGTTCTCTGAGATTGTAGATTTTTTAAGAAACTATGATGGCAAGCCAATCAGGCTGATGGAGGTGTGCGGAAGCCACACTCATGCCATAGCGACTCATGGAATCAGGGATATTCTCTCTGATAAGATTCAGCTTTTGTCAGGGCCAGGATGCCCAGTGTGTGTCACACCCACAGCCTATATCGACAAGCTAATAGATATTTGTCTTGAGCCAAACACTACAGTTGCCACATTTGGAGATTTGCTTCGTGTGCCAGGCTCCAAAGAAAGCTTGAACGAAGCTAAGGGCCGAGGTGGCTCGGTGGAGATGGTTTATTCTCCAATGGATGTGCTTGCATTGGCAAAGGACCATCCTGACAGGCAATATGTTTTTGCAGCAGTAGGTTTTGAAACAACTGCACCTGTCTACACATTGCTTTTGGATAATGCAATTGCTCAGGGGCTATCTAATATAAAGATTCTTACTGCTTTAAAAACAATGCCTGGAGCTATTTCATATCTTTGCGACAATGGTGCGCAGATAGACGGCTTCATTGCTCCAGGCCATGTTAGCGCAGTTACAGGTGCTGATTATTTCAATGAGTTGTCAGCCAAGTACGGCATACCCTTTGCGGTATCAGGGTTCGGCGCCAAGGAGTTAGTCATAGGCATATACGGCTTGGTTCAAATGGTTATAAACAATCAGCCGCAGGTCAAAAACTATTACACATCAGTGGTTGAACAGGGCCAGAATGACATCATCGTTTCCCAGCTAAACAAGTATTTTAAGCCTGCCGATGTGGTATGGCGAGGAATGGGAATCATCCCAGGCTCCGGCCTTTTGCTGAAAGATGAATATGCAAGCTTTGATGCAGGAAGCAAAGGCCTTGATGAAGATAACAAGCGAAACAAGGCATGCCGTTGTGGTGATATTTTGATGGGCAAGGCTACACCAAAGGACTGTCCATTATTTGGAAAGGTGTGTACACCTATGTCGCCGGAGGGGGCCTGCATGGTCTCCGAAGAAGGCGCCTGCTTTAATGCTTGCTTAATGTAATTGTTTGTGGACTAGGGGTAAATAGGTATGGATAAGATTATTATGGAGCATGGCTCAGGTGGCCGTGCAACTGGAGAGTTAATAAAAGAGATATTTGAAGCACAATTTGATAGCGATGTTCTTTCAGAGATGGAGGATGCAGCAGTTGTTCCAGGTGATGCCACTATCGCCATGACGACAGACAGTTTTGTGGTTACGCCACTAGAGTTTCCTGGTGGAGATATAGGACGTCTTTGCATTTGCGGAACAGTAAATGATTTGTGTATGCGAGGTGCTGTTCCTAAATACATCACATGTGGATTCATTTTGGAAGAGGGATGTGATGTTGAGCAGCTTAGACGCCTTGTTAAGTCAATGGCAGCTACAGCAAAGGAAGCAGGAGTGAAAATCGTTGCTGGAGATACAAAGGTTATTGAAGGAAATGGTGGCCTATATATCAACACCGCTGGTGTCGGATTTGTTCCAAATGGTGTGGATATCAAGGCAAAAAATGCTGTAGATGATGATGTGATTATTGTGTCAGGAAATGTAGGAGACCATCATGCTACAGTTCTAAGCCAGAGAATGGGCATCAAGAACACAATCGAGAGCGATAATGCACCACTTCAGGAGATGGTAGGAAAGCTCATAGAAAATAAGATTCCAGTTCATGTGCTAAGAGATGTCACAAGAGGTGGTCTTGCTACAGTATTGAAGGAGCTTGCAATGGCAAGTGGCCTTAGATTTGAGATTCTCCAGGAAAAGCTTCCTGTATCACCACAGGTGAAGTCTTTCTGCGGATTGCTTGGACTTGACCCATTATATATGGGCAACGAAGGTAAGCTGGTTGCCATAGTTCCAAAGGAGTATGCTGCGCAAGCAGTGGAAATCATCCGTGGATGTAAATATGGCGAAAATGCATGTATGATTGGAGCGGTTAATACACCTGAAAACGACAGCGAGGTAGGTGCGCTTATAATGAAAACAGAAATAGGCGGCAGACGTTTTCTTGATATTTTACAAGGTGAGGGACTACCTAGAATATGTTAAATACTACAAACTCCAGAAGGACGCTAATATTTAACATTTATTTCATAATTAGGTAAGGGTATCTTGTGCTATAATATACCTACACATCCAAATACGTTTGTTGAATGAATGAGGAGGATGCCATTTGGGAAAAACTGTACTGGTTGTTGATGACTCGAAGTTTATGAGAGCAGTTGTCAAAGGCGAAGTTGAAAGAAATGGCTGTACTGTTGTAGCTGAGGCCGATTGCAGTGATGCAGCGGTTGAAAAATACAAGGAGTTAAAGCCTGATATAGTGACGATGGATATCACAATGACTGTTGATGGACATACCATTGGTCGAAGTTCAAATGGCATAGATGCTATTAAGCAGATTATGGAATTTGATCCAGAAGCCAAGATTCTAGTGGTAAGTGCCATGGGTCAGAAGTGCTACGTTATAGAAGCTATTGAAGCAGGAGCCAAGGACTTTGTTATTAAACCTTTTGATGAAGTTCGATTTGCAGAGGCATTAGCACATTTCAAGTAGAACTGAATATGGCTTAAAAGGACTGCAGCGCGGTCCTTTTATTTTGCAAAAATATCGAGGTTTGGTTGCACACAACGGAAACTGGTTGTTTACAATATATTGCTTGATTTTGTTATAAAAAATAATGGGCAAGTAAAAAGACCGAGAACTCGGTCTTTTTGAGGGGAGTATAAATAATTAATAAGGGTGCAACTAGGAAACTCCTAGTTACGATTCAAATTATAATATAACAGGTGTACCAATGCAATAGAATAATTAAATAATTTTTATTGCATTGACTTGTAATGGGCTGTAGCTTAAGATATTTTTATCTAGGTTTTCCTTGAAAAATCAATTAAGAAAGAGTGTTATAAATTATTTGAAAACGAAGATTTTTACCATTAGTTGCCCATGTCATTTTGGACTTGAGGCACCACTTAAAAGAGAAATATATGATTTGGGATACGACATCACAGAAGTTACTGACGGAAGAGTGACCTTCACAGGCGATGCGGAGGCTATTTGCCGTGCAAATATTCATTTGCGCTGTGCTGAGCGTGTTCTTGTTGAGGTTGGCCGTTTCCATGCCACCACATTTGAGGAGCTTTTCCAGGGAATCAAATCCCTTCCATGGGAGGAATACATCCCAAAGGACGGCAAATTCTGGGTTACAAAAGCTACTTCAGTTAAAAGCAAGCTTTTCTCATTGACAGACATTCAGTCCATTGCTAAAAAGGCCATGGTTGAGCGTATGAAATCATATTACGATATCAACTGGTTTGACGAGGATGACGCTGAATATCCAGTAAGAATCTTCCTATTAAAGGACGATGTTGTAGTTACTTTGGACTCTACTGGTGTTCCTCTTCACAAGAGAGGCTACAGAACATACACTAGCAAGGCTCCTTTATCAGAGACTATGGCAGCTGCATTAATTGAGCTTACACCATGGCGTCCAGACCGAATACTTGTGGACCCATTCTGTGGTTCAGGTACATTTTTGATAGAAGCGGCTATGATGGCTGCAAATATTGCACCAGGTCTCAACAGAGACTTCACATCTATGGATTGGACAAATCTAATCGATTCTAAAATCTGGAAGGATTGCTTAGACGAAGCCAGAGCAGAAGTAAATACAGATATCGAATGTGACCTACAAGGTTTTGATATAGATCCTGAAATGGTAAAGATAGCCCGCCTGAATGCAAAGCAGGCAGGGGTTGATCACCTGATTCATTTCCAGGCCAGAGACGTTGCAAATCTTCGTCATCCTAAAAAGTATGGCTTTATACTTACAAACCCACCATACGGTGAGCGTTTGGAGGACAAAAAGGATTTGCCTGAAATCTATGGCAAGCTTGGAGATGCATTTAAAGCCTTGGATAGCTGGTCTATGTATGTAATCACCAGCTACGAGGATGCACCAAAGTCCATTGGCAAGAAGGCAGATAAGAACCGTAAAATCTACAACGGAATGATCAAGACATACTTCTACCAGTTTTTAGGACCTAAGCCAAAGAAGAAGGACTAAATAAATGAAACTTTCCAAGAGATTTTTAGCGTTTGCCTTAATATTGGCAATCACTTTATTTTGGAAATTAAATAATTGGAATGACAGATACGCAGCAGTAGAAACTTTCCGTGGAGCAGCACTGAATGAGGATGTGCTGTATCCTCTTATGTCCAAAAATCTTAACGATTCAAATCAGCTCAAGATATATATCAATGGACAGGAGTATTCTAATACACAGAGCTATGCCATTTTGGATGACTCTTTGAATCCAGTTGGATCCTTAGAGTTTATTCGTTCTGTGCTGAAAGGGTCAGCCTTCATGGAGGATGAGACTGCTGCTTTAGTTCAGATAACAGACAATGTATACGAATACATTTTAGATAATACAAGCGCCACAGAAAATGGCGATGAAATCGACCTTTCTATTGCTCCTTCTATGCACTTAGGGGAGCTCTATATTGGCATTGAGGATTTGTGTAAGGCCTTTGGCTACGCTTATGAATACGACCAGTCTACATACACTGTAAACATTCAGTACGACAAAGTACCTCCATTGCCTAGAGATTACGATCTTAGAGATGTTAATCGCGTCAGCACAATCAGAAATCAGGGCTCAACTTCTACATGTTGGGCATGTGCTTCATTAGAGGCGCTGGAATCTTCATTGCTACCAGTTAATCAGCATCTTTTTTCAGTAGATTCAATGATAAATGAAAATAGCTTTGACCTTGACCAGTCGGCCGGTGGTAAATACACCATGGCCCTTGCATACTTGCTTTCATGGCAGGGACCAGTGGAGGAGCAGGCAGATGAGAGTGACACTACATCTGCAATTATTTCCAGCCTGACCGGTGAGACCCAGGAAAATCAGGTTCACCTTCAGGAGGCTCATTTTTATGATGCAGAGAATCTGGACGAGATAAAGTGGGCAGTATATCAGTACGGTGGTGTTTCTACATCCATTTATGCCAGTGTTTCCACATCAAACCTGACAGGTTCTAGCAGCTACAATCGCAGAACAAATTCATACTGCTACACAGGCAATGCCAAGCCAAACCACGATGTGGTTATTATTGGTTGGGATGACGATTATCCAGCATCAAATTTCAGTGAGGATGTTCCGGCAAACGGAGCATTTATCTGCCAAAACAGTTGGGGTACTGGCTTTGGAGATGATGGTGTTTTCTACATTTCTTATTATGATTCAAATATTGGTAACCAGGCGGTATCTTATGTCAAAATAGATACCAACAATACATACAACTATATTTACCAAAGTGATTTGTGTGGATGGGTTGGACAGATTGGCTATAGCAAGCAGTGGGCTTATGGGGCTAATACTTTCGTAGCTGATGCAGATCAGCAGATTGAGGCGGCAGGCTTTTACGCACTGGGCACTGACACTAGCTATCAGGTTTACTTTGTTTCCAACTACGAAAACACAAGCTCACTTTCAGAGAAGGAACTGGTTGCATCAGGTACAGTTTCACAAAAGGGCTATTACACTATCAAGTTTGATTCCCCAAAGACTGTAGCAGAGGGAGAAAGCTTTGCAGTAGTTTTATATGTGAATACACCTGACACTGTGCGTCCTTTGGCAGTTGAGTATGTAACTGATTCTATGACTCAGGCAGTAGACATCACTGACGGCAAAGGATTTATCAGTAATAATGGTTTAGATTGGGAGAACGTGGAGGACGTGGTGCAGGCAAATCTTTGCATCAAGGCCTACGCAAATAATGTTGTGGAAGTGTTCGAATAATATGGAACAAAAAGTGATGGGAGCCTTTACGGCTGTTATTTTGGCAATCACAATTTTGATGAGTTGCCTGCTGATTTATGTGCCGAATATGCACATAATCGCTTTAAAAGTGGAGGATGAAAAGCTTTCAGGGGGAAGAATATCCGTTATGGATATGCTGCGCTCCAGCGAGGAGGCTTTGCAGGAAGAAAGTGCGGCTACAAGAGATTCTGTTTTGAAGGGGCACCAAATCAGATTAACTTTGCCACAAAACGTTACCAGTGCCAGTGTGAGCATTGATAACATCCACGTTGATAAAACTATCGCAATTACGATAAATGGTATTGGAAAAGATTATTTTAGCAATTACCCTATGCGTGGCGCATCAAATAACATTGTTGATGTAACATACGACAGTGAAAATCTGGTAGGTGTAATTGAAATCACCATGGACGATGTTTTGGAAGTACAGATGACTTCCGAGGACGAATATATCTACTTTGACTTTGTAGATCCACATGAGATTTATGATTATGTGGTGGTAGTAGATGCAGGCCATGGCGGAAATGTTCCAGGCGCCACAAAGCAGGGCGTATATGAAAAAGATTTGAATCTGGACATAGTACTGGAGCTGAAAAAATTATTTGATAGAACTGATAAAAATATAGGCGTTTATTATACAAGAACTGACGACACCAATCCTTCCTTTGAAAACAGAGTTGGTTTGGCCAACGATTCAGAGGCAGATTTATTCCTGTCTGTACATAACAATTCAACTGCATCTGGTAGAATGTCTTCTATCAACGGTACAGAAGTTATGTACGAGGGTGGCGATACCACCGGGGAATCAAAATCATTTTCAACACTTTGCCTTGTACACCTTTTAAATGAGCTGGGCTCAAAGTCGAAGGGCACGGTAGTGGGAGATGAGGTCTATATTATTAGAATGTCAGAACCACCAGTTGCACTTGTAGAGGTAGGCTTTATGACAAATCAAAAGGAGTTGGATTTGCTGCAGGATTCTGAATATCAGGCAAAGGCTGCAAAGGCTTTGTACGATGCAGTAATTGAATTTTTATATTAATTAGTAGAAGGGAATAATTGTAGTGAAAAGAAAAGTGATTTTTGCAACTGGCAATGCCAACAAAATGCGAGAGATTCGCGAGATTCTTGGAGAGGAGGATTTCGAGATTCTTTCAATGAAGGAAGCTGGCATTGATATTGATATCGTGGAGGACGGTGCCACATTTGAGGAAAATTCCTTAATCAAATCCAGAGCAATTGCAGCAGTAGCAAAAGATGCAATTGTACTTGCCGATGATAGCGGTCTGGAAATCGATGCGCTTAACAAGGAGCCAGGTATTTATTCCGCCAGATATATGGGCGAGGATACATCTTACGATATTAAGAATGCAAATCTTATAGAGCGCCTGGACGGAGTTGAAAAACAGGATAGAAGCGCTAGATTCGTGTGCGCAGTTTCAGCAGTTTTCCCTGACGGTGAGGATGCAGTTGTTCGTGGCACAATTGAGGGCTATATCGGCTGGGAGCCAATGGGCGCAAACGGCTTTGGTTACGATCCAATTTTTTATCTTTGGAACAAGGATGTTAGTACAGCAAGCCTTTCACCAGAGGATAAAAATGCAATAAGCCACAGAGGACAGGCTCTTAGAATGATAAAGGAAGTTATTTATAAGCATGAAAATATTAGTTGTTAGTGATACGCATGGCAGATCGGAAAATCTTCGTGACGCCATTCACATAGAAAATCCAGACAGAATCTATCACCTGGGTGATGGACAGGGGGTGGAGGATAATCTTTGGATGATGTCGGAAGCTCCTGCAGAATGTGTCTGTGGAAATTGTGATTGGGGAGTAAATCTCCCAAATGAAGTTGTACTTGAGGTAGGAAAGCATGTGATTATGCTTACTCATGGCCACTATTACGGAGTAAATTATGGCTACGAAAAAATAGCCGAAGCGGCTAGAAATAAGGGGTGTGACATTGTTTTATATGGACATACACACGTGCCTACAATCGATCATTACGAGGATTTGATTATAGCAAACCCTGGTAGTATTGCATTCCCACGACAAAATAGTCGCGAACACACTTATATGACAATTATGGTGGATAATGATGGTGAGTTTACTATGAACTTACACTCATTAGAGGAATACGATAGAACACATGGAAATTAAAATTATCATCGATGGAGAAACTCCACAAAAAGAGCATATCTTGATGTCAGACGAACCAATCAAGTTCGTAGACGCAATGGAGCAGCTTGGACTAAGCTTTTATCGCCCATGCGGTGGAATAGGCAAATGTCTGAGTTGCAACATTCAATTTCTTTATGGTGCACCACAGATGACCTCTGCAGATGAAAAGGCTCTAGATTTTTCAGATATGAGAGCCGGCTGGAGAGTAGGCTGTAAGTGCGTTATCACAAAGGACTGCAAAATTCAGGTCCCAGCATCATTGGCAGGTGAAATTACATCAGTTATTGCAGACGAAGTTGCAGAAGATGAAGCTATTGATAAGAACAATATTGGTATTGCAGTGGATGTAGGCACAACTACTCTTGCTACAGCTATCATTGATTTATCCACAGGAAAGATTCTTCGTCAGCGCAACTGCACTAATTCCCAGGCTAAATTTGGTGCCGATGTTATGAGCAGAGTGAAGGCTGCCATGGAAGGTCATGGAGAGGATTTAAAGAATTGTATCCGTCAGGATTTAACTGAGCTTGGAAAGAAAATCCTTGGTGAAGATTTCCTTATGCACAAGATTGTTTTTTGTGGAAATACTGTCATGACACACTTGTTGCTGGGGTACACTGTGGATGGCCTGGCCCAGTATCCATTCATTCCATACACACTTGATAGTGTTAGTTTTGTGGAAAAAGGTCGCAATATTTTCTTCATGCCGTCGATAAGTGCCTTTGTTGGAGGAGATATTGTTTCTGGATTGTTCTATTTGGCAATGCAGGCAAAGAAAAATAACAAGGAACAGGATAAATTCCTGCTTGTAGATTTGGGAACAAATGCTGAGCTTGTCTTGTTTGATGGAGATAAATATTGGTGCGCATCTGCGTCTGCAGGCCCTGCTTTAGAAGGTGCTTCTCTTAGTTGTGGCGTAGCTTCTGTGCGCGGTGCAATCAATCATTTGAGCATCAACAAAGGAAAATGCACATATACAACCATCGCCGGGGAGCAGCCTATAGGAATTTGCGGAAGCGGTATTATCGACCTTGTGCACGAGCTTCATCGAAATAAGATAATAGACAATGGTGGTTTACTGTTGGATGAGTACAGTGAAAGTGGATATCCAGTAGCTCCTGGAGTGTCAATTACTGGCGAGGATATTCAACAGGTACTGCTTGCTAAGTCTGCGGTTTACTCAGCTATTCAGCTTTTAGTGCAGGAGGCTGGATTGACAATGAACGATATCGACCATTTATATGTGGCAGGAGGCCTTGGGGCATCTGCGAGTGTATGGTCGGCTGCAGATATTGGACTGATTCCAATGGAATTGGCATCCAAATATGAATCTGTGGGAAATACTGCATTGCTTGGAGGAATAGAATATATCCTTCATGGTGATGATGAAATTCTTAATGAGATAAAAGAAAAATCCAAGGTAGTCATTTTAAACGACAACCCTGGATTCGAAAAACTATTTTTAGAGAATCTAATGCTTAATTAAAGCTGTTCGCCATTGAGCATTAAAAGGTCTTCAGGATCAATAGGTACGCAAAGACATTTTTTGCCATCTACATAGGCTGTTGTAACATCAGCAGCCTTTGTTTCTGAAACCTTAACAACGATATCAGCTTCTTTGCCATCTGCTGTTACGCCGCTAACTTCTTTAAGCTGCTTTGTAAGATCTACAACTCTTTCCTTAAGAACATTTTTTTCTACACGAAGCTCGTTATTCTTAAGAGCTTTTTCATCAAGGATTTCTTCTGCAAGTGGAAGAGCCTCCTCAAAATAGTTCTCAAAATTAGCTTGAACCTTTTCAACCTTCATATCTGAAAGACCAGAATCTGTAAGGATGTTTGCAACATCCTGTGCCTCAAGAATGATTGGCTCTTCAGGGCCGAGACGCTCTGTTTCAACTGTGATGAAATCAGAAAGATTCTGCTGAATATCAAGTTTTGTCTCGATTGTGTCTTCTGTTTCCTCTCCAAGAACCTGGTTAAGCATATTGTCGAATGCGTTTTTCTTCTGAGTAGAAGTCTTCTTTGTACCGCAGCCGATGCAGTTTTCCCAGAACTCTACATGAGGCTCCTTTGTGTTCTTTGTGTATGCCAAGCAGGCATGCAAGTCAGTAGTACGCTCTGTAAAGCAAGGGAATGTAAATGCTGTATCAACAGGACCAACAACCCAATCACGGTCTCTTGCACCGATGCGGTTTTCCTGCTCGCGGTATCCAAGGCCTGGCTTAGAAAGCTGTACTGGGCAGATAGCGCAGATGATATAGTCGTATACTTCCTCTGATTCATCAAGCTTTAAATCGTCCGATGTCTTAACTGGAATATCGTATGTGTCGTGATATAAAAGAATCAAGAAATTTCCAACAAAATCATATGATTCAATAATACGATTGTAGTATTCGATGAGGAGCTTCTCATCCTGAAGACGTGACTCACGAAGTCGCATAAGTAAATCATGACCGCTTCCTTCAATTTCTGATTCTGGATCAAATGGAAGCTCTAAAAGATTGTTTCCGATAGTACCGGACATAGCTTTGTTGGCGATTTCAAGGTACTTATGAAATTCTTCATCCTCAAGATTAAGGAAGGTTTCCTTGAAAGTAAGAACCATTTCTTTGTTTGCATCTACATAGCAACCGACCATTTTATCGAAGTTACATGCGTCCTTCTTAAAACGGCGCTTTATTTCATTTACTTCTTTTTTATTCATAAAACTCACTCCATTTCTTTTTGTGCGATTTCTATTATAAGGATGGTGAAAATTGATAGCAAGGATTTTATTACCCCATTGACACGATACTTACAATAGCGTAGTATTTACTCAATTGAATAGTATCTTCAGGGCAGGGTGTGATTCCCTACCGGTGGTATAGCCCACGAGCCGTAAGGCATGATTCGGTGTGATTCCGAAGCCGACAGTATAGTCTGGATGAAAGAAGATGTATAGGTTTATTTGTGAATTATTGCTCTGAGATTTTATTATCTCAGAGTTTTTTTATTTCATAGGTAAATTGTATTTTTGCTCTGGGATAATGTTCCAGAGCTTTTTTTATGGAGGAGAAATGGAAGATAAAATCTATATGCAGCGGGCTATCGAGCTTGCCAAGCAAGGGGCAGGATTTGTAAATCCCAATCCAATGGTGGGAGCTGTGATAGTAAAAAACGGAAAGATTATAGGTGAGGGGTTTCACGAAAAATATGGGGAGCTACATGCTGAAAGAAATGCTCTGAAGAATTGTAGTGAATCACCTAAGGGGGCGACTATGTATGTCACCTTGGAACCTTGCTGTCACTATGGAAAAACGCCACCTTGCACAGAGGCAATTATAGAAAGTGGGATATCGCGAGTGGTTGTAGGAACTCTAGATGTAAATCCTGTAGTGGCCGGTAAAGGGGCAAAAATACTTGCAGAGTATGGCATTAAGGTGGAAGTGGGAGTTATGGAAAAAGAATGCAGAAAGCTTAACCGTGTGTTTAACAAATACATGACCACAGGCCTTCCTTATGTGGTGATGAAATATGCCATGACAGCAGATGGCAAGATAGCCACAACATCAGGAGAATCAAAGTGGATAACGGGAGAGGATGCCAGGGAGAATGTTCATAGATTAAGAAAGAATCTGTCCGGAATAATGGTTGGAGTGTCCACCGTGATTGCAGACAACCCAGGTTTAGATTGTAGACTAAATGAGCCAGCCAAAAATCCAGTAAGAATTATCTGTGATTCGCATTTACGAACTCCATTGGATTCCAATGTGGTTAAATCCGCAAATACGAATCAAACAATCATAGCAACATCTTCAGAAGATGATACAAGGATCGCTGAGTATGAAAAAAGAGGTTGTACAGTTTTAAGGCTAGTACAGGGGAAAAACGGAGTTGATTTAAATTCACTTATGAAAAAATTAGGTGATATGGGAGTAGATAGCATATTGCTAGAGGGAGGAGGAACAATAAATTATAGCGCGCTAGAAAGCAAAATTGTGGATGAAATACATGTCCATATTGCTCCAAAGATATTTGGAGGTAGCAGCAAGTCGCCGGTGGAAGGTATCGGAATAAAAGATATAAAAGATGCAATTAAACTGAACCCTATAAACACCATCTGGGCAGGAGAAGATTTGATTATTGAAAATGAGGTGATTTATTGATGTTTACTGGAATTGTAGAAGAGCTTGGAAAGGTTCAAAGAATCACAAGAGGAGGGATGAAACAGCGCATAACTATTAGCTGTTGCAAAGTACTTGAGGACGTTCATCAAGGCGACAGCATAGCTGTCAATGGAGTATGTCTTACTGTTGTAGAGCATAATAAAAACTCATTTACAGCAGACGTAATGAATGAAACACTTAATCGTTCCAGCCTTGGAAAGCTATACGCTGGAAGTCCTGTAAATCTGGAAAGAGCAATGCTTGCTAATGGCCGCTTTGGGGGACATATTGTGAGTGGGCATATTGATGGAACGGGAACAATCAAGTCAATTAGATTAGATGGGAATGCCTACTGGTTTGAGATAGCTGCTGATGAAAAAATTCTTGGTGGAATAGTGGAAAAAGGTTCCATTGCTATTGATGGTATCAGTCTGACTGTCGCAGCAGTGGGCAGGAGAAGTTTTAAAGTATCAATTATTCCACACACTCTAAAAGAGACTGTTCTTGGTTCTCGAAGAATGGGGGATATGGTTAATCTTGAAACTGATGTTGTTGGAAAATATGTGGAAAGTCTTTTGGAGGCAGATGATAGTGTTGGGCTGACGAAAGAGTTTCTTCTGGCAAATGGATTTTAGAAAGGGAAATGATGGATAGGCAATTAATAGAAAAAGCGTTGCAAGATCTTAAAGATGGAAAAGTAATCATGGTTATGGATGATGAAGGCCGTGAAAATGAAGGTGATTTCATATGTGCAGCGGAGTTTGCAACAACAGAAAATGTAAATCTCATGGCATCTGTGGGAAAAGGGCTAATCTGCATGCCTATGAGTGAAGAGCTGGCAGCAAAGCTTGCTTTGGCTCCAATGGTAAGTCATAACACAGATAATCATGAAACCGCATTTACGGTATCAATAGATTATATTAATACCACAACGGGAATATCAGCAGCAGAGCGTGGACTTACTGCACGGCAATGTGTAAGCGACAATGTGACACCTTTGGATTTTAGGCGCCCAGGTCACATGTTTCCGCTTGTGGCAAAGCAAGGAGGTGTTATCGAGCGTCAAGGCCATACAGAGGCTACAGTTGATTTGATGAAATTGGCAGGGCTAAAAGAGTGTGGTTTGTGTTGCGAAATAATGGCTGAGGATGGCACTATGATGCGGGGCCAGCAGCTTCGAAATTTAGCAGAAAAGATGGGGATAACTTTCATTACGATTCCAGAACTGGTGGAATATAGAAAGATTTACGACAAGCTTGTGGAATGCGTTGCAGTAGCAAAGATGCCAACTCGCTACGGTGAATTTATGGCACACTGTTACATTAATAAAATCAATGGGGAACATCATGTAGCACTTGTTAAAGGGGATATTAGAGATGGTGATAGTGTTTTGTGCCGTGTCCACTCAGAATGTCTTACAGGTGATGTGTTTGGTTCTATGAGATGTGATTGCGGACAGCAATTCGACGCAGCCATGAAGGCAATTTCGGCGGAAGGTAGAGGCGTGCTTTTATATATGAGACAGGAAGGAAGAGGAATCGGTCTTGTAAATAAGTTGAAAGCATACAAGCTTCAGGACGAGGGTATGGATACTCTGGATGCAAATATAGCTTTAGGTTTCCCAGGGGATTTAAGGGAATACTACACCGGAGCCCAGATTTTAAGAGACTTGGGAATTCATTCTTTGGAACTGCTTACTAACAACCCAGATAAGGTATATCAGTTGAAGGATTATGGAATGGAAATCTTAAAGAGAGTCCCAATAGAAATAGAAGCTAATAAATATGACATTTTCTATTTGAAGACTAAAAAAGCCCGTATGGGTCATATATTGGAGGTAATGTAATTATGAATATTTTTGAAGGAAAACTTGTATCAGAGGATGTAAAGGTTGGCATTGTAGTAGCCAGATTTAATGAGTTTATTACATCTAAATTGCTAGGTGGTGCAATTGATGGATTGAAACGTGAAAATGTAAAAGATGAAGATATAGATGTGGCTTGGGTGCCAGGAGCCTTCGAAATTCCACTTATTGCAAAGAAGATGGCAGAAAGCAAAAAATATGACGCTGTAATTTGTCTTGGTGCAGTTATTCGAGGTGCAACTTCTCATTATGATTATGTATGTGCAGAGGTTTCAAAGGGGATAGCTCAGGTAAGCATGACATCTGATATACCAGTAATGTTTGGAGTACTTACTACAGATACAATTGAGCAGGCTGTAGAAAGAGCTGGAACAAAAGCAGGAAACAAAGGATTTGAATGCGCTCAGGGGGCTATTGAAATGGTAAATCTTGTCCGTGAAATGAATTAGCAGAAAATTTAATCTTTGATGCCTATTGACATTGAAAATCTAAATAATTATACTTTACTCAAATAAAGAAGGAGAACAATCATGGCATTTACATCTATGCTTAATAATCTCAATAATAACAATAATAATTCCGTGAATAATAATCAGGGGATTTAATTTTATTGTGTTGATGAGATTTGAAGATTGTTCAAATATGTAAGAATTAGAAGGCCTCATCAAGCACAGCTTGATGGGGCTTAATTTATGCTAAGTCGTAATAAGGAGAAAGAATATGAGCGTTAAAACAACAGACGTAAGAACACTTTCAAGAAATTTCAAAGACTATGATGGCAAGGAAGTAACAGTAGCTGGATGGGTACGCAACATGCGTGATTCAAAGACATTCGGTTTCTTAGTACTTGCAGATGGTACATTCTTCAACCCAGTACAGGTTGTATTCAATCAGGACAAAATCGACAACTTCGATGAGGTTTGTCATTTAAATGTTGGTGCAGCAGTATATGTAACAGGTATTGTAGTTGTTACACCAGAAGCAAAGCAGCCATTTGAAATTCAGGCAACAAAGGTAGAAATCGAAGGAAAGTCTACACCAGATTATCCAATTCAGCCAAAGAGACATACAATGGAATACCTTCGTACACAGACACATCTTCGTCCACGTACAAACACATTCCAGGCAGTATTCAGAGTTCGTTCTCTTTGTGCTTACGCTATTCACAAGTTCTTCCAGGAGCGTGATTTCGTATATGTTCACACACCACTTATCACAGGAAGTGACTGCGAGGGTGCAGGTGAGATGTTCCAGGTTACAACAATGGACCTTAACAACATCCCTAAGACAGAGGATGGCAAGGTAGATTTCTCACAGGATTTCTTTGGCCACGCTACAAACCTTACAGTTTCAGGTCAGTTAAATGGTGAGACATATGCTCAGGCATTCAAGAACATCTACACATTTGGACCTACATTCCGTGCAGAGAACTCAAACACAACTCGTCATGCAGCAGAGTTCTGGATGATTGAGCCAGAGATTTCATTTGCAGATCTTGAGGATGACATGATTCTTGCTGAGGATATGTTAAAGTACGTTATCAACTACGTTCTTGAGCATGCTCCAGAGGAGATGGAGTTCTTCAACAACTTCATCGACAAGGGACTTCTTGATAGACTTCATCATGTTGCTAACTCTGATTTCGGCCGTATCACATACACAGATGCAGTTGCAGAGCTTGAAAAGCACAACGATGAATTTGATTACAAAGTATCTTGGGGCTGTGATTTACAGACAGAGCACGAGAGATACCTTACAGAAAAGATTTTTGGCAAGCCAGTATTCGTTACAGATTATCCAAAGGAAATCAAGGCTTTCTATATGAAGCTCAACGAAGACGGCAAGACAGTTGCTGCTATGGACTGCCTCGTACCAGGTATCGGAGAAATCATCGGTGGTTCACAGCGTGAGGATGACTACGATGTACTTCTTAAGAGAATGCAGGAATGTGGCCTCAATGAGGAAGATTACCAGTTCTACCTTGATCTTCGTAAATACGGTAGCTCTCGCCATGCCGGCTTCGGACTCGGCTTCGAGCGCTGCGTAATGTACCTCACAGGAATGGGCAACATCCGCGACGTTATCCCATTCCCAAGAACCGTTGGTAACTGCGACCTTTAAAAACGTAATGTGACGACCTCGTATTTTTTTCATGCTCCCGCAGGGCACCCTCCGCATTACGTCAGTTACGCATACAAGCCTTAGTATTGCTTCGTCGCGAGATTGGCTCCTTGAGCAACACTAAGAGCTAGTCTGCTACTGACTTGCGAATTGTCCCCTGCTCGCGCTTGCCAAGGTTATGTGGTCGTCATGGTATTTAGATGAGTAATCAGCAAAGAAGAATTACATGTCTTTTAAGAGACCTTAAAGTGCCGTCCCTACTTAGATGGTGCAACGCAGCATCTTATGTAGGGTAACGAGCACGACAAGAGCGAAAGCGTGTCTCGAAAAGATATGTAAAGCTTCTGAAGCTGATTACGGATTATATGACTAGGAGGAGAATATGAGCAAGATTTACATCCCAGATGGGTATGCTTCGGCACTTGATTTGAAAGAGACACAGATAGCTATTAAGAAGGTGAAGGATTTTTTCCAGGCACAGCTTACTGCAGAGCTTAATTTACATCGTGTAACAGCTCCACTTTTTGTTGAGCCTGAGTCAGGTCTTAACGATAATCTTAATGGCGTTGAGCGTCCAGTTTCGTTCGGTGTAAAAGAGCAGGGCGATAAGGCAGTTGAAGTTGTTCACTCTCTTGCAAAGTGGAAGAGAATGGCCCTTGGTAGATATGGTTTTAATGTAGGCGAAGGCCTCTACACAGATATGAATGCTATCCGTAGGGATGAAGATACTGATAATATTCACTCTATTTACGTAGATCAATGGGATTGGGAGTGCATCATAGAAAAATCAGCTCGTACTGAAGAGACTCTTAAGAAATATGTTAAGAGCGTTTATGCAGCTCTTCGTGTGACTGAGAAATATATTGCCAATGCTTACGATTATGTTCAGTGCATTTTGCCTGAGGAGATTCACTTCATCACTACTCAGGAGCTCGAGGATAGATGGCCAAATCTTACTCCTAGTCAGCGTGAGTATGAAGCAGCTAAGGAATATGGCGCAATCTTCCTTATGAAGATTGGCGATTTACTTAAGTCAGGAGAGAAGCACGATGGTCGTGCACCTGATTACGATGATTGGCAGCTTAACGGAGATATTATTGTTTACTATCCAGTTGATGATATTTCACTTGAGCTTTCATCAATGGGTATTAGAGTAGATGAAGACAGCCTTAAGAGCCAGCTTGAAAAGTCTGGCTGCACAGACAGAGCAGAGCTTCCTTTCCAGAAGGCAATCCTTGATAAGAAGCTTCCATATACAATCGGCGGTGGAATCGGCCAGAGCCGTATCTGTATGTTCTTCTTACGCAAGTGTCACATCGGTGAGGTTCAGTGTTCATTCTGGCCAGAAGAGGACGTAAAATACGCTAGCGAAAAGGGTGTTGTTATCCTGTAGGCGGAAATTTTCTCAAGAGTGTCTTTCTGTGGCAAACAAAATCCTTTACAATTACAAAAATATATCGTACAATAATCTTCGGCTCTCAGGTAATGGGGGCCGATTTTTTGCGATAATAATATTTTTTATGTAATCCTTTACTTTAAGACTTTAGTGTGCTACAGTAATATTGTAGTAAGTATAGTCTTATAGGCGGGGATTTTACAGGAGTAGTTATAAAAATGAATAAAAAATTAGAAACAGCAGAAATGGATGAGCTTCTTAGAGCAATACTCAGTCTTGAGACAGTAGAAGAAGCATATGAATTTTTTGAGGATTTATGTACTGTAAATGAGATGGTAGCTATGAAGCAGCGCTTCGAAGTTGCTAAGATGCTCAGAGAGGAAAGAACATATCAGGATATCGCTGACGAAACGGGTGCTAGTTCTGCAACTATCAGCCGTGTTAATCGTGCGCTTAATTATGGTAATGATGGATATGATTTAGTCCTCAAAAGAATTGGTCAGTAAAATAAGTAATACTAAGGAGTCAGGATATTGTCCTGACTCCTTTTTTTGATTATTATAAACATATAACAGGAGGAGACAAAAATGGGGAATAATGTAAAGATTACGTCGGAGTTTTGGGGAAGGTACAGAAATCTGGTTCGTACCGAAATGATTCCATTTCAATGGAATGTTCTCAATGATGTGGCAGGAATTAAAATTGAAAAAGAACGTTTGAACGACGACGGAATACCTAGCGAAAAGAGCCATGCAATGGAGAATTTCAGAATCGCTGCAGGTAGAGTAAAAGGCACTCACTATGGTTGGACGTTCCAGGATAGTGATGTTTATAAATGGCTTGAGGCGGTAGCATATTCTCTTAGGGAAAAGATGGACCCTGAGTTAGAAAAGAAGGCGCTTGAGGTAATAGATTTAATTGCTGATGCCCAGGAAGAGGATGGTTATTTGGATACATTTTATTCAATCCTTGGTATCCAATATCGCTATAAGAGTTTGGCTGGGAGCCATGAGCTATATTGTATGGGGCATTTTATTGAGGCTGCAGTAGCGTATTATGTTGCTACAGGAAATGAGAAGGTGTTGTCTGTGGCAAAGAAGGCAGCGGACAATATTGATGACAATTTCGGACCAGAGGATGGAAAAATCCATGGGTATGATGGACATGAGGAAATTGAAATTGGTCTTTTAAGATTGTTTCATGTTACAGGAGAAAACAGATATTTAAATCTTGCAAAATACTTTTTAATGGAAAGAGGAAAGCATCCTGATTTCTTTAGAGAACAAGCTGCAAAATACGAAGGACCTAATGCCTTAAACGGAATTGAAAAAGCTGCGGATACATATTTCCAGAATCATAAGCCTATATTGCAACAGGACACAGCAGAAGGCCATGCAGTGCGTGTGGTATACATGTGTACAGCATTAGCAGATTTGGCAGCTACTACTGGCGATGCAGAGATTTATGAAGCATGTAAAAAGCTGTGGAGTAATATTACATCACGAAGAATGTTTATCACCGGCGGTATTGGCTCAACTTTCCACGGTGAATCATTTACCCTTGATTATGATTTGCCAAATGACACTATGTACTGTGAAACTTGTGCTGCAATAGGTTTAATATTCTTTGCAAGACAGATGCTTAGAATAGAACCTAAGGCAGAATATGCAGAGGTAATGGAACGAGCTCTTTATAACTGCGCTCTGGCTGGAATGGCTTTGGATGGCAAGCATTTCTTCTACGTAAATCCGTTGGAGGTAAATCCTGCTAAATCTTTAAAAGACCCAGGAAAGAGCCACGTAAAGCCGGTACGCCCATCATGGCTAGGCTGCGCATGTTGCCCACCAAACTTGGCTCGAATGATAACATCTCTGGATGACTACGTATATACGATATCTGACGATACTGTTTTGATTAACCATTACATCGATTCAGATTCATCATTAGATTTGAAAGACGGCATTGTAACAATAAAACAGACCACAGAGTATCCTTGGGACGAAAAGGATTATATTGCAATCAAAAATGAAACTAAGTCTGTAATAAGAATTGGAATTAGAATTCCAGCTTGGTCGTCTAAGGCAATCTTAAAAACTGATGGAAAAGCAGCAGAGATATCAAGAGAAGAGGGCTATCATTATGTGGAATTGTCAGCTGGTGATTCAATGGATGTAGAGTTGATATTCCCTATGGAGGTAAAGAGAAACTATTGTAACCCACTAGTTTCAGAGGACATTGGAAAAGTTGCTATCTCCAGAGGACCTTTCGTTTACTGCTTGGAAGGTGTTGATAATGGAACATCATTAAATTGTCTGCGCTTGCCAGAGGATGCTTCCTTTGAATACCAGTACAAAGCAGATTTGTTAAATGGAGTAGGAATTATAAAGACCACTGGAAAGAGATTGGAGCTTTCCAAATCCCGTGATTTATACATAAATAGCAGGCCTGCAGAGCAGGATGCTTCACTTACATTCATTCCATATTTTGCTTGGGCAAATCGTGGAGAAAACGAAATGGAAGTGTGGATAAGAGAGTAAGTTGGAAAGACAAAGATAGTTTTTTATGATAAGATATAAGATGTAGTTTTTGAGACTACATCTTATTTTTTTATTGAAACATGTTGTAGCGTCAAGGAGGAAATATGGACACCAAAAAGAGACTTAATGAAATATTACATCAACTTGCTGAGATAGATTATGTTCATCCAGAAGATATTCCAAATATTGATTTATATATGGATCAGGTGCTCACTTTCTTGGATCAGGAGCTTGGAACTGTCCGTGAGGCCACAGAAGACAAGGCTATGACAAAGACCATGATTAACAACTACACCAAGAATCAGATTTTGCCATCTCCAGAGAAAAAGAAATATTCTAGAGACCATATGCTAAATCTGATATTCATATATTATCTGAAAAACTTCCTTTCTATGAAGGATATCAAAAGCATTCTTGACCCAATCAATGAGCGCTATTTCGGTGCAAAGGAGGGACTGGGCTTCTTTGATATTTATTCAGCTATGGTAGGGTATGAGAGTAAAGTTGCCAGGGATGTTACGAAGGATATCATCCGCAAATACAATCTCAGTAAGGAAGCCTTTTCTGATCAGGATGATGAATCCCGACAGGATTTGCAGGAATTCACATTCATCTGCGAGCTTGCTTTCGATGTTTTTGTAAAGAAAATGATGATCGAGCAATACCTTGCAGAAAGAGATGGCAAGACTCAAACAAAAGAGGAAAGTTCTCAAGAAAATCCAATGTAATATTGGGGATTATATAGATAGAATAGTTCTGATGTGATAGAATAAATCAGAACAAATTTTCGAAAATATATCATGCAATAAAGGATATTTTATGTTATGGATTTAAGTATGTTAAACGACAAGCAGCGTGAGGGCGTTGAGACTATCAATGGCCCTGTTCTTATTTTGGCTGGCGCTGGCTCAGGCAAAACAAGAGTACTTACACATCGCGTTGCTTATTTAATAGAGCAGGGGGTTATGCCATACAATATCATGGCTATCACCTTCACTAATAAAGCAGCTAGGGAAATGAGGGAGCGTATTGATAATATCGTTGGCTTCGGTTCAGACGGTGTGTGGGTTGCTACTTTCCATGCCAGCTGTGTTCGTATCCTCCGCAGGTTCTGCGAGAATCTTGGCCAGGGATACACTAGCAATTTCACAATTTACGATACAGACGATTGCAAGACTTTGATGAAGGAAGTCTGCAAGTATCTCCAGATTGATACAAAGCAGTTTAAGGAACGCACATTTTTAAATGTCATTTCCGATGCTAAAAATAAGCTTATCAGTCCAGAAGAATTCACAAACCGTGCCATGGGAGATTTCAATATGTCACGTCAGGCCACAGTTTATCGTGAGTATCAGGCTCGTCTTCGTCAGAACAATGCTTTTGATTTCGACGATCTTATCATGAAGACTGTAGAGCTTCTCCGTTTGGATGGGGATGTTCGTGCATATTATAATGACAAATTCAAATACATCATGGTGGACGAGTATCAGGATACCAATGCAGCTCAGTTCGAGCTGGTTCGTCTTCTTATTGGTGGCCAGCAGAATCTTTGCGTAGTTGGTGATGATGATCAGTCTATCTATAAGTTCCGTGGTGCAGATATTTACAATATTTTGAACTTTGAGCAGCACTTCCCAAGTGCTCATGTTATCAAGCTTGAGCAAAACTATCGAAGCACTGGAAACATCCTGAATGCTGCCAATGCGGTCATTGCTAACAATGAAGGCCGTAAGGAAAAGGCTCTTTGGACAGAGGCAGAGGATGGAGACAAAATCCAGTTCCAGCAGTTTGATAGTGCATATGAGGAAGCTAGCTACATCGCTAGCAACATTGGCTCAGTTGTTCGCAGAGGTGAGGCAGATTATCGCGATTGTGCCGTGCTTTATCGCACCAATGCTCAGTCACGTCTTATAGAAGAAAAAATGATTTACGAGGGCATCCCATACAAAATCGTTGGTGGTGTAAACTTCTACAGCCGTAAGGAAATCAAGGATGTTCTCGCTTACTTAAAGACAGTTGATAATGGTAATGATGATATTGCTGTTCAGCGTATTATCAATATTCCAAAGCGAGGAATTGGAGCTACCACTATCACAAAGGTTTCAGACTATGCTAGGGAGCATGGTTTAAATTTCTATGAAGCATTGTTACACGCAAACGATATTCCATCTATTGGAAAGGCTGCTAGCAAGATAAAGGGCTTCACAGACCTTATTGAAAAGCTTAAGAAAATCGCCGTTGAGGAGTCAGTATCTGCATTGGTAGAGGAAATCCTTGATCAGACAGATTATGTTGCAGAGCTAAAGGCAGAGGGAACAGACGAGGCAAAGGCTCGTATCGAAAATATCGACGAGTTACTTACAAAGGCAGTTGCTTACGAAAAGGATGCTAGGGATGATGGTGAGGAGCCTTCACTTTCTGGATTCTTAGAGGATGTTGCACTTGTTGCAGATATAGATAGCTACGAGGAGAGCGACAACTACGTTGTACTTATGACTCTCCATGGGGCAAAGGGATTGGAGTTCCCATACGTATATATGGCTGGCATGGAGGATGGATTATTCCCAGGGCAGGCAGCTATTTTTGACGGTGGCGGAGCTGATTCAGAGCTTGAGGAAGAACGCCGCTTGGCATACGTAGGTATCACACGTGCCAAGGAACACCTTACAATGACAAGTGCGCGCATGCGTATGATTCGTGGTGAGACTCAGTTTCATAAGATATCCAGATTCGTTAAGGAAATTCCTGACGAACTTGTTAAGGGCAACCTTTGGGAGCCAAAGCCAATGGATGACTACTCTAGCACTCCAATCGGAGAGTACTCAGTATATCAGCGTCCTACAGGCAAGGGACCTACTATAGCTACAAGCTATGGCTCTAGAAACGAATCAGTTAGAAATACATACAGTTCTAACGTATATACGGTAGGAAGCTCTACCACAGCTGTTGCCAATAAAAATGGCACTAAAATCGAAAAGACAACATTGGATTATGGCATAGGCGATAGAGTAAGCCATATCAAATTTAAGGAAGGTACAGTAAAGGATATCATCGATGAAGGCCGTGACTACGAGGTTACAGTCGACTTCGATGGCGTAGGCATCAAGAAAATGTTTGCATCCTTTGCAAAATTAAAGAAAGTATGAAACGTGGAGAAATAGTACAGGGAAAGGTTGTAAAAGTATCTTTTCCAAACAAAGGAATAATGGAGACTGCAGAAGGCGACAAGCTCAGAGTTAAGGGCGTGTTGCCTGGTCAGACTGTGTCAGTTCGTGTAAAGAAATCATCAAAGGAAAAGGCACAGGGAAATCTTCTTTCAGTGGATGCACCATCACCACTTGAGATGGACACACCAGCATGCGTTCACTTTGGCAAATGTGGTGGTTGTACTTATCAGTCACTTTCATATGAAAATCAGCTTTCCATCAAAGAAGGTATGATTCATGATTTAATGGCACCAGTTATTGGCGAGGATGTTTGGACAGCCACTTACGAAGGTATCAAATCCAGCCCAAAGCAGTTTGAATACCGCAACAAAATGGAGTTCTCATTTGGCGACGAGGTAAAGGATGGCCCGCTTACTCTTGGTATGCACAAAAAAGGCAGCTTTTACGATGTTGTCACAGTAGACGGATGTCAGATTATCGATGCAGATATGCGCCGAGTTCTTACCATGACTTTGGATTATTTCACAAAGGCAGGACAGCCATATTATCGCAAGAATACACATGAGGGTTATCTTCGCCATTTGCTTGTCCGTAAGGCAGCTAAAACAGGGGAAATCCTCATAGACTTAGTTACAAGCACACAGATATCATCTCTCTACGAGATTGCTCTTTTAGCAGGCTGGAAGGACGCTCTTGTAAGTTGTACTGAGTGGGACGGCAAAATCGCTGGAATCCTTCACACAAAGAATGATAGAGAAGCAGATGTGGTTGCAGATGAAGGTACTGAAATCCTTTATGGCCAGAGCTGGTTCAAGGAAGAATTACTTGGACTTTCATTTACCATCACACCATTCTCATTCTTCCAAACAAATTCACTGGGCGCAGAGGTGCTTTACAGCACAGCTCGTGATTTCATATCTACAGGTGCTGATGGAGCAGAGGTTTACGATTTGTATTCAGGCACAGGCACAATCGCTCAGGTTATTGCACCTGCAGCAAAGCATGTAACTGGAGTTGAAATCATCGCCGAGGCAGTTGAGGCAGCAAAGGAAAACGCCAAGCTCAATGGCCTTGAAAATTGCGATTTCATCGCAGGAGATGTCCTCAAGGTTCTCGATGACATCACAGAAAAGCCTGACTACATTATCCTGGACCCACCTCGTGATGGTATCCATCCAAAGGCTCTCGATAAAATTATCGACTATGGTGTAGATAGCCTTGTTTACATCTCATGTAAGCCTACAAGCCTTGCCCGTGACCTTGAGGTATTCCTCGCACGTGGTTACAAAGTAACACGCCTTGCATGTGTAGATATGTTCCCTGGAACTTATCATGTGGAGACGGTAGCAAAAATTGATAAAATATAATAATTAAGCATTCAAAAAAAGCTTCCGAACTTGAAAAAGTTTGGAAGCTTTTTTTGAATGCTTCCAAGGTGTGGGAGTAGATTTTATGTATTCAATGATTTTAAAAAGAATATGGCTGGAAAAAAGAAGGAAGAATTTCAAAATTTGAGGTCGAAAAAATCGACCTCAAGTTGGGGTGGTAGAAGATATCAACAATCTTTATTTTATCTTAATCAATTTAACAGCCTCTGGTGGCATAGCAGAATTTTCATTATGCCAATTGCCAAGTACAGAAAACATCTTTTCTATAAGCTCAAGTTCTCTGGGGGTAGCCTGATCCAATATATCAAACAGCTCATCAAACCAAGTCTCTTCTGCAAGCTTTGCATATTTTTGGTACTCTTCCATTCCAAGCTCTGAAACTTTTAATATAATATTTTTTTTGTTGCCAGTAGTATGATATTTTTCAATCAAACCTTTATCAACAAGCTTCTTAACATACTTAGAGTATGTGGCCTGACTAAGTCCAAGATGCTCAGCATACCACTTCATATTCTTATGATCATCAGCATGCTCCATTATATGTTCCATTATCTGAACTTCATAAGGTGAAAATTTAACTGTATCACCAAAAGTTTCTGTTTTACATATCTGAGAATAGCCATTTGCAGAGCGATAAAAATCTCCGATAATCTGGCGATATTGTCTCATCCATTTTAGTTTCATAAGGCAATTATCCTTTCTTATTTCCACATGAAAACAGTATATCATACCCTCAAAATCAATCGCAATTGCCTTGGATTATGCAGTTTAAACACTTTTAATTATACTTTTTCGTAGATATTAAATAATTGCCGGCGGAAAGTATTTGAAATATACTGAAACTATCCTAGGAGAAAAAATATAATGTTTGGAGGGCAATTAATTGGAAAAGTTAAAAAAGACATCAAGAGTTCTTCTTGGCGTATCACTAGTTTTAATGCTATTATGCGGAATTGTTGTTCACATGATTCAGACCAATTGGGGCAAGGTCGACATGCAGGAGCTTACAATTGAAACAGACCACGGATATACTATGTCAGCATATCTATTTGTACCAGAAACTGCCACAACAGAAAATCCTGCTCCAGCAGTTGTTGTAAGCCATGGTTATCTTAACAACAAAGAAATGACAGATGCTAATTATGTTGAGCTTGCTAGACGTGGTTTTGTTGTTTTATCTGTTGATCAGCCAAATCATGGCGATTCAGATGTTACATCTGACTTTTTTGTATTACAACCTGACGGGGTTTATCAGGGAGTACTTACTGTAAGTCGCTTACCATTTGTAGATAAAACAAGAATTGGTGTTACAGGTCATTCAATGGGTAGCTGGTCTGTAAACGCAGCAATCTTAGCTGATAATATGAATGAGACACCACTTATATCGGCTGCATTAATCCATTGTAATGATCCTTTATATCAGGATGATGCTGGAAATTTTGCAAATCCTTATGGAAATCGTGATGTAGCTGTAGTGTCTGCTATCTATGATGAATTCTTTGGAACTTCTGTTGGCCAGGATGGAACACCTTTAGCTTCGCCTTACTTTATGGAAAGTGACACAGCTCAGGTATTTTTAAATTTTGGAAATACTCCTTCAGAAGTTCGTACTAACGATACTGTTTATCACGAAGACATTGATGGAAAAGACACTATTAGAGCTATCTATAGACTTCCTATCATTCATCCTTGGTCACATTTTTCAGCTAGATCTGAAAAACATATTTGCGACTTCTTTACAGAAGCTTTAGGAGCTCCAAGTGCTATTCCTGGTTCAAGTCAAGTTTGGCAGTGGAAAGAAGCTTTTAACTTCATCGGATTAATTGGCTTTGTTCTCTTCTTATGTAGCTTTACAACATTACTTGTACACACTCCTACATTTGCATCCCTTAAGGCTGATGAAGAAGCTTTACCAGTTTCTGTTAAAGACAGCAAAGGTAAAACATGGTTTTGGCTCTCACTTGTTGATGGCGCACTCTTTGGGTCAATAGTATACCTACCACTTGTAACTTTAGGAAACAGCATGGCAGTAGCTCAAGGTGAATCTATGGGACTCGGACTTTGGTCTACTTGCTGTGGCCTCTTTACTATCCTTTGCATGGTAGTTTCATACAATGTTTATGGTAAAAAATCTGGCATGGATCTTAATAAACTTGGTGTAAAAATGCCAATTAACAAGATCTGTTTGACCATCCTTCTAGCATTGATAGTAGTTACTGTAGGCTTTGGCTTAGTCTTTGTAGAAGATTATTTCTTCTACGCTGACTTTAGACTTTGGACCTTAGCTATCAAAGCATTTGAGCTACCTATCCTTCGCTACCTGCCATATGTATTGTTATTCTTTACATACTATATTGCCGTATCAGTAGCTACAAACTGCTTCAACTACAACACTATTGGTGGAAAAGCAAATGCTGTAATATGTGCAATCTTTTCTGCCATACCAGCTTTAGTGCTTCCATGGATTCAGTACATTACTTATTACACAAAGAACCATCTTTTATGGGCACAGACTTCTATGTCTGCTCCTAATTACCCAATGTTTGTTCTTTGGCTCTTCCCTGTTGTTCTAATTCTTTTTGGAACAACTTTAATCAGTAGATATATTTATAGAAGTACCAAGAATCCATATATTGCAGGTATTATTAACGCTTTAATTGTTGGCATTATTACTATCACAAATACTTGCTCTATAGTTCCTTAACTAAAAAAGACATAATAAGCTATATAATCTTCCCTCAGAAGCTCGGTCCCCCTTCTTCTTTGGGAAGATTTTTTACTAGAGGACTCTTAGCCCAATGAATGCTTTATTATAACTCTAGAGGCACAGCTTGTATTTAAACTTTCACGATTTGGTAGAAATGTTGCAGATCAGTGATAAAATATTCTTGAAGCCGGTGAAAAACACATGATAAAACTATATTCCGGGGCATGACAGGATGAAGGCTTGTCGTGGTGTAGGTGCTTCACTTTCTGATGAGGAATTGCTTGCATGGGAAAATGAGTATAAAGAATTGCTTATGGAGAAGGCGCCGGAAAAATTTGAAGTGCGTCATTACGCTGCTCTTGCTATGCTGAAGAAAAAATAGCAAAATATGTAAGCTTCGCTTGGTAGACAAGTGGAGCTTTCTTTTTTATGATTGAGAAAAATGTTAAAATATTTGGCAAAGGGGGGGTAGAAATATGAGGAAGGTATACTTGGATAATATTCGTTGGATAACAGTAGTGCTGGTTGTCATCTATCATGTAATCTACATATTCAACGGTGTAACACAACATGGCATCATCGGACCTTTCAGTGAACATCAGCCCCAGGATACATATCAGTACATTGTATATCCGTGGTTCATGTTACTTCTGTTTGTGGTATCCGGCATGTCAGCCCGCTATGAACTAACTAAACGAACAGAAAAGGAATTCATCAGAGTAAGGACGAGAAAATATCTTGTGCCATCAACAATCGGTCTTCTGGTTTTTGGCTGGGTTCTTGGCTATTACAACATGCTGATGTCTGGTGCATTTGATTCCATGGGCAATGTACCGGGGCCAATCCTTTTCCTGATAATGGCAGTCAGCGGCTCAGGCCCTCTGTGGTACATACAGATGCTATGGCTCTTTAGCCTGATGCTGGTACTGATCAGAAGGATTGAAAAAGACAGATTCTATAATGTCTGCGGCAAAGCCAATCTTTTGACACTTATACTTCTTGTTATACCCGTATATGGAGCGGCGCAGATACTTAACACACCGATAATTGTGGTATACAGATTCGGTATCTACGGACTGGGCTTTATGATCGGCTACTTTTTATTGTCCCATGAGGTCGTGATGGATCGACTTGGCAAAAACTGGCTGTTATTGAGCGTCCTTGCCCTCGCATCCGGCATAGCCTTTGTGATTTTATATAAAGGTCAGCCTTATCCGGATCATGTGGTTCTAGACACAATCATGTGCAATGTATACGCATGGTTTGGAACTCTCGGTATCCTTGCCTTCATGAAAAAATGGGGAAATTTCACGAATGCTTTCTCTAAGTGGATGTGCCGAAAATCATGGGGCCTCTACGTATTCCATTATCTGATGATAGCGGTCAGTGGATGGTATCTGCATACGTTATGTCCGTTCCTTGCCCCTGTCATCGTATACCTGTTGGTTGCAATAGCAGCATTCGCAGGCTCCTACCTTCTGTATGAAATCATGAGCCGCATACCTTTCATAAGGTGGTGTGTTCTGGGAATAAAAAAGGAGAAGAAAGAATAATGTACGTTTAAGCTTCGGCGAAAGTGCCGGAGCTTTTTTGATTGAAGAAGTGGAGTTTTAATGATAATATATACGTGATGACGTAATAATTATATACGCCATACCGGATATAAGTTTATGCCAATAGAATTGGTAAAGATATTATAAAGATGATTCTGAAATGAATTATAAGAAAGAAATTTTTCTTTAATAAAGGCTAGAGGCATGAGACAAAACGGGGAAATAATGAAAGGAATTATTTTAATTGGATAATAACAGAAATGTATCAGTTGTTAAGGATTCTAAAGGAAATGATATTGTATTAATTAATGATATTCAGTTTAAAGGAAAAAGGAAAGTCGATTGGAAGGAGGTCAAAGAGTACTTATATGGATATGTTGGAGATATATATGAAATATCAAATACTGATGATTATGTATACATAGGTACGGATTTGCCAGACGAATACACCGGCTCTGAATATACTGAAAGCTTAAGAGGAGGTAATGCTAAAGCAAAAGCAAATGCTACGCAAGGAATACCAGAATTATTAAATATAGCAACAGGAAAGTTTTATAGAGAAAATACGACTAAGAAGCATTTAAGAGATGCACAATATGGTTGGTATAGATATGATTCGAGATTTGCGCTTCCAGTCTTTGCAGATGATGGAAGAATTGAGCGTTACAATTTGTATCATGCATCGATGTTAATAAGACATGCTAGTGATAATAAACTGTATCTGTACGATGTTATAGACATAAAAAAAGAAACGAGCAACCCTCTCGGCCTTAAAGGCTTACCAGACAAAAAACCCATTTCTTGATTCATATATTAAAGTTGAAATATGTTTGTGTCAATAGATTTTTAAGTAATTTTTGCGAGGAGAATAATGATGGTAAAAGAATATTTATTTAAAACCAGAGTAATAGTCGAAAATAAGGTGTTTTTGTTAGCCGAGGATGTAGTTAAAAAATTGGGGTATGATAGTCTTAAAAGTTTTGCAAATGCATTTCCAGAGTTGATTGTTGAAAAGAATGGACTTCCAAAACTTGTAGAAGAAACTAAATATAACAATATTATATTAAGTGACGTAGAGCTTTCAAATAGGATAAAGCATTTGGAATATACAAGGGTGGATACTTTGAGAAGCAGAGCGGAAACTCTTAGAAGTTTTTATCCACTAAAGTTTATGCTAGCAGGTGGAATCATGGAACGTAAAGCATATGACACAGGTTATGAATCAGTAGAAAAATATATAAATGATGTGGAGTACCCTGAGGAGCTTAATGAAGAAAAAGCGACAATGATTCGAAAAGCTGATTTAATCAGTTCTATGGAGAATACAAAAAAGAAGATTGATGATTTGGTGGACTATGATGTTCTGAAGAAATACAATATCAAACTAATACAATATATGCATATAAATGAACATGGATTGCATGTAGAACCTTTTTTAGCCGGAAACGGAATCTTTTTTGCTTTATATGATTCAGATTATGCTTTTGATGAGTTAAAAGTTATAGATGGAGATTTAGTCATCCCTACTTATGATGAGTACGAAGATTCATTTATTGAAAAAAATTATGGACATGATATTTCAGGTAGAGATTACAGTAATTATAGCTGTATTGAAAATATTCTGTATATTATTTCGAATAAAGAGTTTGAAGATGTTGGGGTGGATTTAATGCATTGTCAACACTTAGGAATTGATTTTTATATATCGCAAACAGAAATGATAAAAATGCTTTCGCCAAGTCAGTACAGTAATATAATATTAATAGATGGTGTTGAGGATTTTGAGTTTTCAAAATATATTACGCCGCTTGAGGATAAGTCGATTTAGGATTAACTGATGAGGTGAGGATAGAAATATGACTATTACAGAAAGAATCTTTTATTTAATAAAGGCTAGAGGCATGAGCCAAAACTCATTTGGAAAAGCAGCGGGTATAGCCCCTAGCACAATCAGTGATTGGAAGACAAAAGGACATACTCCTTCTGCTGATAAGATAATGGATATATGCAGAGTATTAGGAGTATCACCGGAGGCTCTTCTTACTGGTAAAGGTATAGATGAAGCTGAGGTAAAGGAGATTAAGGTAGATTATAAGGAAAAGCAGCTTTTAATGGAATATGAAGGTTTAAATGAGGACGCTCAAAAGAGACTGCTGACCTATGCGAAGAAGTTGGGGGAACTGACAAAGCTGGAGGAGATTTAATTTTTGAGGTCACAATTTGTGACCTCAAAGAAGTAATATGAAAGGTATTTTTAGTAATTGAAGAATAATGTAAATGTGTCTGTAATTCAAGATGCAGATGGAAATAATATTGTAATGATTAATGATATTGCTTTTAAGGGAAAGCGATCGATGAATTGGGATGATGTAAAGGAGTATTTAAAAGGATTTGTTGGAAATAATTACACTATAGCTGGCTCTAATGAAGTTGTTTATATTGGAACTGATTTACCCGATGAATATACTGGTTCAGATTATACCTATAGCTTGAAAGGTGCAGTTGCTAAAGCAAAAGCCAACGCAGCTCAAGGATTAGGAGAATTAATTGAGATAGCAACAAATGGAAAGCATACAGAGAATAAAAAGGAAAAGCATAATATTGATGGAGCTAATGGTTGGTATCGTTATGATTCTTGTTTTGCTCTGCCTGTATATGGAGTTGATAATAAAGTGGAAAGGTATAACGTCTTTAATGTAAATTTGATAATTAGACATGATTTAGATGGCAAGAAGTATTTATACGACATAATAAACATAAAAAAAGAAACGAGCAACCCGCTTGGCTGTTAGTTTCTAACACGTACGGTAAAAAACCCATTTCTTGATTATTATAATAAAGACGAAAATGGCTTGTGTCAATAGTTTCTAGGATTATTTTAGGAAGGGGATATTTATGACAAAGGAGAATATGAGGATGCAGGAAAGTCAGGCAAGTCCACTGTGGATCGCCTGGCTTTTAATAAAATGATTGAAGAAATCAAATATAGTACCTCATAATAAATATAGTGTGGTATAGTAAAGACTATACTAAATTTATTAGGGAGAGGAATATGAAAAGAAAAAAATATATGGCCATAGTCATGACTATACTTGTTGCAGTTACAATGGCTGGATGTGGAGAAAATGCATCAGAAAATGTTAGCGAGAACATAGTAGATAATGCAGTAGAATATACAGAAGATGTCACTGAACAATTAACAGATAGCACAGAGGATAATATCGCTGATTCAGTATACGCGGATGTTGAACGTGGGAATGCAAAGGTTGAATATACTGGAAAAGGGGATAGTACAGTTTATTTAGAATTATCACAGGTTCTGACCGAAAGTGAAAGCTATACCATAGATGAAATTTGTGAAGCTTTAAATCAGATAGAAGATTTTCAGAACGAGGCAGATATAACATACTCAATAATTGATTGTGGCAGTGATGGTGAGAGCGAGCTTCTTGTTGAGGCGCAGCTTAGTGTGATGTATAGCCTGGATATGATAATAAAAAAAGTAGATGATAAATTTGTTATTTGTTACGCCAGGGACAATTCAGATAGAGTAACGGAAAAAATCAATGAAGATGGAACAATCGAACGTTATTTGAGTTCTGCTTATAATATTCATGGTACGGATTATGCTTTTGTGGATGCAGCAGGAGAATATAAGTTTTTCTATGGTGTTACAGAAACGCTTTCGTTATTTGATACTTATGATATTTACAAAGGTGACTCAAAGATATCCATTTCAACCGAGGGCCTTGATGCTGAGCATATAGCTGTCCTAGAGTACTATTTCGAGGAGAATTATGAGGATAGAGAATACTTCTATTCTTTTTATACTATAGATGATAACTATGGCAAAGTGGAGACTGAAGAGGGAAAGGCTGATTTGGCTGAGCTTGGAGTTCGATTCAAAGATGAAGGATATTTAGTATATGACCAAGACGGCATAGATGCAGTTCTTCGGGATAGGGAAGATGAAATAGGATATACAAAGCTATAAAAAAAGTGGTCGATTTCGACCACTTTTATTCAAACATTAAATCAATCCAGCGAATACAGTGGCAAACACAACTGTAAGGATGCCGGCAACGGCGATTGAAAGAGAACTCATAGCTCCTTCGATTTCACCGATTTCCATAGCTTTTGCTGTGCCAATAGCATGGGCTGCAGTGCCGAGGGCTAATCCTTTAGAGATTGGCTCGTGGATTCTGAAAATCTTGCAAATAAACTCGCCAAGGATATTTCCAATAACTCCTGTGATTACGATTACTGCAACGGTGATTGTTACATATCCGCCAAGCTCTTCTGAAACACCCATGCCGATAGCAGTGGTGATTGACTTTGGAAGAAGTGTAACGTAGTTTTCATGGGAAAGTCCCATAAGCTTTGCTAAAACAAATACAGTAGCAAGGCTAGTAATAACACCGGCTGTTATACCAAGAATTACGGCCTTTGCATTCTTCTTGAGAAGTTCAAATTCCTCATAAAGTGGAATTGCAAGGCACACTGTGGAAGGTGTTAAAAGCCAGCTTAAATACTTTGCTCCTTCATTGTATGTTTCATAATTGATGCCACATGTACATAAGAAAAGGATAGTAAAGATAATAGATATCAATAATGGATTAAAGAATCCAAATCCGAATTTCTTTTTTAACCATGCGCCTAATCCGTAAGAAACAAGGCTGATAGTTACTCCAGCGTAAGCACTGGTTGCCATAAATTCTGACATTATGCTTCCTCCTTCTTTCCCATGCGAATAATTCCTTGTGAAACTAATCCTGTAGCAGCCATTACAGTGAAGATTGTGATAACGGTAATGACTGAAACTGGTAAAAGAACGGGTTCAAGCACATTCCAAGATGACATAAGTCCAACTCCTGCTGGAATAAACATTACAGGCATAATTTCAATCAAGAATTTTCCAGATTCTTTAACCTGGTCAAGCTTGAGAATTCCAGTGAGAAGAAAAATAAACATAAAGACCATGCCATAAATACTTGCAGGTATAGGAAGTGGGAGAACTGCTTTGCATATCTCGCCAAGAAGTGAAACTGCAAGAATGATTAAGAATTGTTTTAAATATTTCATTGGTATTACCTCAATATAGCTTAAAAGTTCTTACACATTATACTCTTTGTATTGAAAGAAACAAGGGGGTGTATATTAATTCACATAAAGAACATAATAGTCGGAAATCTCCATTTTTTAGACACAATTGTATAGTAGAATCAAAAAAGGATATGTAAGTAAACTGGTAAACTATCTTTATTTTGCATACTTTGGGGGTAAGAATGAGAGAAGAATACTACGACACCATGATGTCTGGAAAAATTCCAAAGGGACTTCCTGGCGGATTTTTTGTATATGAAGCAGGCGGTGATGAAAATATAGTATTTGCTGAGCCAAATGTTGTACGACTATTTGGTTGTGATAGCTTTGATGATTTTATGGAACTGGTTGGCGGCAATTTTAAAGGCATGGTTCACCCAGACGATTTATATAAAATCGAGAATCAAATCGAGGCCCAGACCATCTATGCAGATAAAAGACATGATTATGTGCGATATAGAATAATTACCAAGCAAGGTGACTTACGCTATATTGAAGATTTTGGGCATCTTCTTCACTGTGGTGATGGAAAGAGCTACTATTCTGTATTCATAGTTGACGTTGATCAAAATGAATACTTGAACACCACAAGTAATTCATATGCTGAGGCAGAGGTGCTGTCATCAAATAGAGAAACAGATGAGCTTACAGGTTTATTAAATATGGCTTATTTCTATAATAAAGTTCAGCTGCTTTTGACAGCTCCAGAGTCACGCAGACAAGTTGCGTCCTTTGTCCATTTTGATATTCCAAACTTCAAACTCTACAATGAGCGTCATGGCTTTAAAATGGGCGATGAGCTTTTGTGTGAGTTTGGTCGGACTATAAGCGATGTTTTCTATGGTGGTACTGTAGCAAGATTTTCAGATGACCACTTTGTAGTGTATTGCACAGCTCCAAAGGAAGAAGTTATTGAGTGTGTTGAAGAAGTATACCGTAGAATGCTTCTCACAGATGATGTAAATAAAAAAGTAAAAATAAAAGCAGGTATATATTTCATGGAAGACCGCCGTGCAGAAGTTGGATTAGCATGCGACCATGCAAGACTTGCCTGCAATAGTATAAAAAGTCGACATGATGTAAACTATTGTGTTTATGATGATATTATTCGTGATGGCCTGCGCCGTCAGCAGTTTGTTGTTGACCATATTGATGAGGCCATTGCAAAGGATTATATAAAGGTATTCTATCAGCCAATTATAAGAGTTAGCACAGGAAAGATATGTGGATATGAAGCCCTTGTAAGATGGGTGGATCCTGAAAATGGAATGCTTCCTCCAGGATACTTTATTGAAACATTGGAGCATTTTCATTTAATTCATCTTGTAGATGAATTCGTAGTAAAAAAAGTTTGTCAGGATTATAGAAAGCTTGCTGATGAGGGAGAAACATTGGTTCCAATATCAGTAAATATTTCAAGGCTGGATTTTGAGATTTGTGATGTATATAAGCTTCTTTCAGATTTCTGTGAAATATACGAAGTTCCAAGAAACATGATAGATGTGGAAATCACAGAAAGTGCTTTTTCAGATAATACTGGACTAATCAAAGAAGAGGCAGGCAGAATTCGCGAGGCAGGCTACGAGATATGGATTGATGATTTTGGCAGTGGCTATTCTTCACTGACCACATTGGCGGATTATCAATTCGATGTACTTAAGCTTGATATGGTATTCCTGCGAAGCGCAGATAAAAATCCAAAGACTAAAACTTTAATGAGTTATATTATAAAGACCGCAAATCAGTTGGGAGCATCTCCTCTATGTGAAGGCGTTGAGACTAAGGAGCATTATGAGTTCCTTAAGGAAGTTGGTTGTGAAAGGGCTCAAGGCTTTTACTTCGGAAAACCTATGCCTCTTAATGAGTTGTTGGATAGAATGTATGAAAAAGGAATGCAGTGGGAAGATTAATTCCCACTGCATTTTTTGATTAATATTAAAGTTGTGCTGTACAATGTGGGCAACGAGTTGCCTTGATATGAATCTTGCTGTAGCAATATGGGCAATCCTTCTCGGTTGGCTCTGCTGCTTCAGCCTCTTCTTTATTTTTCTTTAAAAGAGCAGCGGCTCTTTCTGTTCCTCTGTTGATACCCTTGATAATGCAGAAGATTACAAAAGCAGTAATAAGGAAATTGATAATTGCTGTAATAAAATTACCATATGTAAGAACAGGTGCTGCCTCTCCAGTTCCAAGGGTAACCTTTAACTCAGAAAAATCTGTTCCTCCAAAGATTCCAAGGATTGGAGTGAGGATATCTTCGTTAAGGGAAGTTACGATAGCTGTGAAAGCACCACCTACGATGACACCGACAGCCATGTCCATTACATTTCCTCGAAGGATAAATTCTTTAAATTCAGAAATAAAACCATTCTTTTTGCTCATAGATTACCTCCCTATTAATAAAAAGTGTGAAATACATTAAACACATTTATTTTACCGATTTAGACTGATATTGGCAATAATCTTAAACAATAATATCTAGATAAACCAATAAAAATTAGTTCAAATTGTAAAAATATAAAAAATTGAAAAATAAGTATTGATTTTATACTTAATATTTGGCAAAATCATAATATACTAATTGCGAACAGATTTAGAGGGAGGATTAATCTAAATGTTTTGTGTAAAATGCGGTAAAGAAATAATGCCTGGTGCAAAGTTCTGTACAGGTTGCGGTGCGCCAGCGCCAGCAGCTGAGCAGCCAGCACCACAGCCAATTCCACCAGTACAACCACAACCAACTCCAGTTCCACAGCCACAGCCTATTCCACAGCCGGCGCCACAGCCCATGCCTCAGCAGGTGGATGTGAAAGCTGCAAAAAAGGCTGCCAAGGAAGCAAAGAAGGCTGAAAAGAGAGCAGCTAAGGCTGCCAAGAAAGCTGCCAAGGCAAATAATGAAGGCGGAAGTAAAAAGCCACCAATTTTTGTTTGGATTATCATTGCAGTTCTAGTGGTTGCAGCAGCTGTAGCAGCAGTATTTGTTTTACATCGTTCAAAGACAATCAATGTAAATGATTATGTGACTGTAGAGTTCACAGGCTATGATTCAATGGGGAAGGCTGAAGTTACAATCGATGAGTCATTCTGGGAAGATTTATATAACAAATCTAGATTTGATGACAAATCAAAGGTGAAGAAGTCATTCACTTCACACTATGGCCCTGCAGACTATATGGAAGAGGCTGTTGGAAAGAAAATCAGTTATGATGTTGACCCAGAAAAGAAACTTTCTAACGGAGATGAAGTATCAGTTTCTTGGAAGATAAAGGCTGATTCAATCGAAAAGAAATATGGCGTAAAGGTTGAGTACGAGGATACTTCATACACAGTAGAAAAGCTTGAAGAACTTAAAGAGTTCGATCCATTCGATGGAATAGAAATTTCTTATACAGGTATTGAAGGTGATGGTAAGGCATCTATCAAGGTAGTTAAGGAAGATGCAGTTTATAACGACTTCTCATATTCATCAAGCCAGAGCTACTACTTATCAGAGGGAGATATCATTACCGTAACATACGCACCATCATACAGCGAGGATGAGCTTGCTGAAATGTGTGCAGAGAAATATGGAATGGTTCCTACTGCAGTTACAAAGGATTACAAAGTAGAGGGCCTTGGCCATCTTCTTAAGGATTCTACAGAGATTACTGAGGCGAGCATGGGTTCTGTAATCGAAGATTGTGAAAAGAAGATTAAGGATGTTTCTCGTCTCAGTTCAATGGAGGAAATGCAGAGCATAAAGTACTTAGGTTCATACCTTCTCCAGGAGGCAGATTACTCTGAAGGAAATGAAGTAATAGCTGTCTTTGAGTGCTCAGTGATGCTTTCTGATTCAGATTCATTAGATACTGATTCATTTACATTCTATACATATGTTGAAATCAACAATGTAAGCATCAATGAAAAGGGTGAATGTGGTTACGAAAAGATTCTTGGTACAACAACCACAACAGTACAATACGAAACAAAGTTTGACAAAAAGTTTAATTACTATGGATATGAAAAAGAAGCCGATTGTAAAGCTGAAATTGAGGAAGCAATTGACTGGTATGTAAAGTACTATGGATTGGTTACTTCAAACACATTCGGTGAGGCTTTATAAGCCAGTTTAACTAACAAAGAAAGACTTCTCACACAGGCGTGTGAGAGGTTTTTTTTTATGCTGGTTTCGATTATAATAGAATAATCGAATTATTAAATCAGGAGAATTTGTTATGGGTTTATTTGACAAAAAGAAAAAAGAACAAGAGGTTAACACAAAGGCAGCTGAAAACCTCAATATCGAAGATACTGACGTGACTGACAAGGTAGATACTAGCAATAGATTCTTCGTATTGGTTGAGGGTGTCACATCAATGCTTGATGGAAATGGAAGCATTATCTCAGGACAGCTTTACGGCCAGCTCCACAAGGGCGACCAGGTATATTTATATCAGGCCAATGCACAGGTTGCAGAATGCGAAATTCAGGCTGTTGAAGCTCTTGTTGAAGAAAAGACTTCAATCGTAGATGAGGCAGAGAACACATCAGTTTCTCTACAGCTCAATCTTCCAGACGAGGTGGCAGTTCGTAAGTATGCTGTCATCACAAATCTTAAGCCACAGGAAAAGGTGGACCCAAGGGTTTCTATCGAAAATCCAGCATTAGCAGGAATTATTAATGGTATGGTTAAGTTCGGCAAGGATAATGGCTTCCATGCAACACTTGCTTACTGGCTTAGTCATGGTCATTTCATTACACCAATCAAAATGGATATTGAGCCTGAGCTCAATGAAAATGGTGTTGCAAAAATCAGCAAGGATACAAAAATCGGATTCTACATGCTTAAGTCTCAGATTAAGCTTACTGGCACACCAGAGGATAAAGATAGCTTAGTACTTCCACTTTTTACAGATTGGGCATCACTTCGCAGATGGAAGAATCTTGCAAAGGATGGACAAAGAGTACATACTCAAATCCTTTCATTCCAGGATGTATACGGAATGCTTAAGCGTGGAAATGTTTATTCAGGAATTGCGGTTAATCCATTTAACGAAGTTCCATGTACCCTTCCAATTCCTTATTTGGACACTATCACAAACACACCGGGCTACAAAAACGATTTCGGAATCAAGGAAAATGGAGCAGGCGCTGTTCAGGAGCAGAAGATTCCAGCAGGAAAGAGAATCCTTCTTGGTGTTCCAAAGGAGACAGAAGAGGTTGTTGCTATTCGTAGCAAGCTTGAGGAATATGGACAGAATCACGATGATATTAAATCTATCAGCTTCCTTACAAAGGTTGAAGAGGATACAAAGGTTGTTCGCCATCTAGTAGTATTGGAGTTTCCAGAGGGGTACGAAACAGAAAATATGAAGCAGCATATGGAAGCAATCTACAAAGAACTCAATCCGCTTGCACAGGAGATCAAGCAGATTGAATATGCAATAAAGGGGCGCATAAAGGCTATCGATGATGTAGTTGAGCAGCATGAGCAGCAGATGCTGATATATAGAGCGGAGAAACAGTAGGCTTGTTATCGTAATCAGCGTATTATAGGGGGGAATTAAATAATGAAATTAGATGTTAAGAAGACAGTGCAAATGGGGTTTGCATTTCTTTCGATTTGCGCATTTTGGCAGATGTACAACGCATTGATTCCGCTTGTACTTACAAGCACATTTCATCTAAATGAGACCATATCCGGGGTAATTATGGCCATGGATAATGTGCTTGCACTTTTCTTACTACCAATGTTTGGTGCAATATCAGATAAGTGCAAAAGCAAGATGGGTAAGCGCAAACCATTTATTCTTTTTGGAACTATCGCAGCAGTTATTTTGATGATGCTGTTGCCAATTGTTGATAATAGCTATTTTGCAAATCCAACAATTGAAAAAGAGATTTTGTTCATTGGAATACTTGGTGCACTTCTTGTGGCAATGGGCACATATCGTAGCCCAGCAGTTGCCCTTATGGCGGATTGTACTATCAAGCCATTTCGTTCAAGGGCCAACGCTATCATCAATTTGATGGGAGCCATTGGAGGAATCATTTATCTTGGAGTTGCGGCAGTTCTTTACCCTGCTTCAAAGATAAAGGATTTGGAGCACGTAAATTACATGTTGGTTTTTGCAGTAGTAGCAGGAATCATGCTTGTGTCTCTTTGTATCGTAATGATTACTGTAGATGAGGTGGCACTTAACAAACAGGTAGAAAACTATGAGCTCCTTCATCCAGAGGAAGTGTTCACTATAGAGGATGAATCTGGAAATGAAGTGCTTCCTACAGAGGTAAAGCGTTCATTAGTATTTTTACTTATTTCAGTAGCATTATGGTTCATCGCATACAATGGCATGGAGACATGGTTTACAACATACGCTGTCAAGATGTGGGATATGGCACTGGGAGATGCTTCGCTATGTCTTCTTGTAGCCACAGCAGGAGCTATTGTTTTCTTTATTCCATCAGGTATTGTGGCATCCAAAATCGGCAGAAAGAAAACAATTCTTCTTGGAATTGTAATTTTGGGAGGCAGCTTTTTTGCAGGCTTTATTTTTACACTGATTCACCCAAGCTTTTCGCCACTGCTTTATGTTCTTTTTGCATGTGTAGGTATAGGTTGGGCGTTTATCAATGTAAATTCACTTCCAATGGTTGTAGAAATGTGTAAGGGTTCAGATATCGGAAAATTCACAGGATACTACTACACATTCTCAATGGCAGCCCAAATCGTAACACCTATTGTTGCAGGATGGTTGCTCTTACATGTGGGATATATCACACTTTTCCCATATGCTACCGTATTTGCGATAATGGCATTTATTACTATGATGTTTGTAAAACATGGAGATGGAAATGTGGAGGCTAAACGCGGCTTGGAAGCTTTTGAAGATATGGATTGATGTTACAAAAGCAAGGAAAAGAGGTAATAAACCAATGAATAAACCATTAGTATTTGCTCACAGGGGAGCCAGTGGCTATTTCCCTGAGAACACTATTCCTGCCTTTAAAGAGGCAGTTAGAATGGGAGCAGATGGAATAGAACTTGATATACACAAAACAAAGGATGGCCAGCTTGTTGTCATTCATGATGAAAAAATAGATAGAACTTCTAATGGTAAGGGAGACGTTAAGGACTTCACTTTGGATGAGCTTAGAAAATTCAATTACAATGCTACTCATCCAGAGTGCAAGGAAGCTCCTATTCCTACCATGAGAGAAGTGTTCGAGCTCATTAAGCCAACTAATCTAATAATCAATATTGAGCTTAAAACCGGAATCGTTTTTTATGAGGGGATAGAGGCAGATATTCTTGCCATGACTAAGGAATTTGGCATGGAAGACAGAGTAATCTACTCATCCTTCAATCACTATAGTGTTATGAAAATAAAGGAGCTTGATCCTACTGCCAGGACAGGATTCCTCTATATGGATGGCACTTTAAACATGCCAGAATATGGTAAGGAACATGGTGTGGAAGCATTGCACCCTGCTCTTTATAATGTACAGTATCCTAATTACGTACAGAGATGCCATGAGCTTGGATTGAAAATCAACACATGGACTGTTAATTCTAAGCAGTATATGCACATGGCATGCGAAATGGGATTGGATGGGATCATCACAAACTATCCAGACAAGGCATTAGAAATAGTAAACAGCTACAATTGGGACTAAAATGAAATTTGAAGATATATTTATTAAGGAACAGGATTTTGCCAACACTATGAAGGGCAAAGTCCTTCCTTTTCTAAAGGATAAAACAAAAGAAGGGTATTTTGAGAATAAGGATGGTATGCAGCTGCACTATGCAATGATGGTGCGCCCAGATGAAAAGGCATCAATCGTTATTTCACATGGCTATTGCGAATTCACAACCAAGTATTCGGAAATGTTGTATTACTTCTATCAGATGGGGTATTCCGTGTTCATTTTGGACCACAGAGGACATGGTCTTTCCGATAGAGAAGTGGAAGGTTATTATAAAATTCACGTAAATAGTTTTCAGGATTACATTTCAGATTTTAATGAATTCATTGAAAAGATAGTTAGGCCGGAAAGTGTTACTGAGCGTCTTATTCTATTTGCCCATTCAATGGGCGGAGGAATAGGTGCATTATACTTAGAACAATACCCAGATGTCTTTAAAAAGGCTATTCTTTCATCACCTATGATAGAGCTTTCTACTGGTGATACTAGCAAGGTAATTGTTAAGCTGTTAGCTCTGCTATCGTACATACCTTTCTTAAAAAAGAGATATTTGCCTGGGTATCATGATTATGATCACACTTTCAAATATCCTAGATGTTCAGCTTTATCAAAGGCGAGATATACATTCCAATACGAGGAGAGAGAAAGAGAGAAGCATTATCGTACAAACGGATGCACCTTTGGTTGGTCCAGAGAAGCATTTAATGTTTCTAAAAAAATTCTAAAAAACGCAAGCCTAGTAAAAATTCCTGTTATAATAATGCAAGCAGCGATGGATACCTTGGTAATGCCAGAGGCTCAAAACGAATTTGCAAAGCGTGCACAGAACTGTCAGCTTAAAAGATTCGAAGGTAGCAAGCATGAAATATTCAATGCTACAGATGACATTATCCTTGAGTATTACAACGAAGTATTTAGTTTTATGCAGGGTTTAGAATAGGAGTTAGCAATGTCAGATAAAGATTTTAGAGAATTTGACCCAGATGAGAAATCTACAACAGATATCTCAGACGAGGTTATAGAGGAAGTTACAGGTCAGGAAATAAAAAGGGATAAGGCAGACCACGAGGATAAGCCTACCGAGTTTTGCTATATCTGCCACAGACCAGACAATATCGCAGGCCCATTAATCAAAATGGCGCCAGGAATGAGCGTATGCCGCGATTGTATGCAGCACACATTCGATTCTATGGGTGGATTTGGTTTCGGCGGAGGAGACAATTCAAAGAGCAATGTTGATATGAACAAAATTCCTAACATCAGCTTTTTGAACCTTGGAAGCCTCTTTGGCGAGGGACCAAAGGTCAAGAACGCTCACGGTGCTGCAAGCCAAAAGGCAGAGGATAGACCAACACCAGCAATCGACATCAACAACATCATTCCACCTCACAAAATCAAGGCTATGCTTGATGAGTATGTGGTTGGACAGGATTATGCTAAAAAGGTTATGTCTGTTGCTGTTTATAACCATTACAAGCGTGTTGCTACAGGCACAATGGATGATATCGAAATCGAGAAGTCAAATATGCTTATGCTTGGACCTACAGGTTCAGGAAAAACATATCTTGTTCGTACATTAGCACGTCTTTTGGATGTGCCTCTTGCTATCACAGATGCCACATCTCTTACAGAGGCAGGCTATATTGGCGATGATATCGAATCAGTAGTCAGCAAGCTACTTGCAGCAGCTGGAAACGATGTTGAGCGTTGCCAGCAGGGTATCATTTTCATCGATGAGATTGATAAGCTTGCAAAAAAGAAAAACACAAATCAGCGTGATGTAAGTGGAGAGTCTGTACAGCAGGGTATGCTTAAGCTTCTTGAAGGTGCAGATGTAGAAGTACCTATCGGAGCTTCTAGCAAGAACGCTATGGTACCTACCACTACAATCAACACACGCAACATTCTATTTATCTGCGGTGGCGCTTTCCCAGCTATGGATGAGATTATCAAGGCTCGTCTTAATAAGCATTCATCTATGGGATTTATGGCGGATCTTAAGGATAAATATGATGACGATAAAAACATCCTTCAAAAGGTTACAGTTGAGGATTTAAGAGAGTTCGGTATGATTCCTGAGTTCATCGGACGTCTTCCAATTGTATTTGCTACAGAAATGCTTGATGAGGATATGCTTGTTCGTATTCTTAAGGAGCCAAAAAATGCAATTATCAAACAGTACCAGAAGCTCTTAGAGCTTGATGAGGTTAAGCTTGATTTCGAAGAGGAGGCTCTTCATGCCATAGCAAGAAAGGCTCTTGATAAAAAGCTTGGAGCAAGAGGTCTTCGCTCTATTATAGAGGAATTCATGCTTGATATTATGTATGAAATCCCTAAGGATGATAATATTGGCCAGGTAATCATTACTGAGGATTATATAGAGAAAAAAGGTGGTCCTAGAATACTTGTTAGGACAACAGGAATGATACCTGAAAAAGCAGCTGCTAATTAATGACTTACTGTTATGTAACTCCGGTATTAAGTGGCGTTAACAGGCATTAAGTAACGAAAATAAAAATTTGTTCAAAATATTCGGACATTTTCTTTACTTTGAATAAGTGTTCTGTTAAACTAAGTTTAGTCAAGCAAAGCTTGGCAAGTAATATATTGGAGGTACTTTAGCATGAGCAAAGGTACAGTTAAGTGGTTCAACAATTCAAAGGGCTACGGATTTATCTCAGACGAAGATGGAAACGATGTATTCGTTCACTTCAGCGGCATCAACTCAGAGGGATTCAAGACTCTCGAAGAAGGTGCTACAGTTGAGTATGAAGTAACTGATGGGGCAAAGGGACCACAGGCTGTTAACGTAACAGTTGTACGTTAATCAATTTTTTAATCATTAATCTATTTTTCGGATACCTTTGGTTATGTTATGAAAAACAAGCTTTAAGGCAATACAAAAAAGATTAAGGGGAGAGGCAGTGTAAGAAATTACGCTGCCTTGTTTTTTTAAGGAGAAAGTTTGAAAAGGTTTATACACACTATTGTTAATTTAATAGCGGCGTTGTTGATAATGACAGGCTTGTTCGTAGCAGTTTGTTTATTTCTCAGCTTTACCAAAGAGGACTTTGATTTAGAAGGATTGACCAACGTTAGAAGCGTTGATGATTTAGTGGACTGGTACAAAGGGGAATCCATGGAAGCGATGATTGGGGAACCAGTCATTGTAGAGTCTGTATCATATGACAGATACGTATACCAGACCCTCTCAGAGGAGGAGAAAGAAACCTACGACCAGATATATGACTGCATTATCAACTATAAGGACAAGATTACCCTTTCGACTAAGGACAAAGACGTACTTGCTAAAGCCTATGAAGGGGTGATGGCAGACTATGGTAATCTGTTCTGGATAAGTGGTTACCAATACAATACATATGCATCTGGTAGTAATATCCTGGGGCTTGAATTTGAGCCTAAATACACCATGAATCAGGAGCAAAGAGATATTTATCAGGTTAAGATAGATTCAGTTGTTGCAGATTGGCTATATGGAATAAATCCTGAGGCTAGCGATTTTGAGAAGGCGCTTTATGTATTTGAGACCTTAATAGAAAAGGTTGATTACGATGTAGATAGTGAGGAAAATCAAAACATCCTTAGCGTTTTTTTATATCAGTCTACAGTGTGCCAAGGATATGCAGACGCTGCCTGGTATCTGTTGGATCAGCTTGGCATCAAGAGCACCATAGTCACAGGAACAGCCAATAACGAAAGCCATGCCTGGAATTTGGTGTACTTGGACGATGCTTATTACTACATGGATGTTACATGGGGAAATAGCAAATATCTAGATGACAACAACGACACAGCAAAGAGAATCAACTACGCTTACCTTGCTATGACCACAGAGGAAATCAGCCAAAATCACGTTATAACATCATCATTTGAGGTTCCAGAATGTTTGTCTAATGCTGACAATTATTTCGTGAAAAAGGGCCTTTATTATGACTGGTTTGGCGTAGATGCTATTGGTAATCGATTGGCAGAATCATACAATGCCGGAGATGAAGAGATATCATTGAAATTTAGTAATTCTGATTTGTACACAAGAGTGCAGAACTACTTCTTTGATGAGAAGCACATTTCCGACTATATACAGGAGCTACAGTCCGTTTATTATTTATTGGACGAAAACTCAAATGTAATAACTATAAAATGGAGATAAATGCATGTGGTTTTAAAAACTACATGATGAATTAATAAAAACTATTTACGTGGAACAATCGGGGTGCTATAATAAGTACCACGGAGGAATTGTATACCATGTATAGAGTAATTATTGATAGTTGTGGAGAGTTAACAAAAGAAATGCAGGAGGATGGACATTTTGTTAACGTCCCTCTCACTCTGGAGGTAGGAGACCAGCAAATTATCGATGACGAGTCTTTTGATCAGGCATCATTTTTAAAGGCTGTTGCAGAATGCAGCACATCTCCTAAATCAGCTTGCCCTTCACCAAATGCCTATATGGTAGAGATGGAGTGCGATGCAGAGCGAATTTACATCGTTACACTTTCAGCACAATTATCTGGTTCATATAATAGTGCATGCTTAGCAAAGGATTTATACGAGGAAGACGATGAGTCAAAGCAGATATATGTTTTCGATTCAAAGTCAGCATCAATTGGTGAAACACTTATCGGTCTTAAGATTGCCGAGTGTGAGAATCAGGGTATGTCCTTTGAAGAGGTAGTAAAAACAGTTGAAGAATACATTGCAGGTCAGCATACATTCTTCGTTCTTGAGACACTTGAAACACTCAGAAAGGCAGGTCGTCTTTCTAATCTAAAGGCAGCTATTGCCGGCACATTAAATATCAAGCCTGTTATGGGCTCTACTGACGAGGGCAGCATTCAGCAGCTTGGTCAGGCCAGAGGCATGGTAAAAGCTTTGGATAAAATGGGCCAGTGTCTTGTAGATGTTACAGAAAACTGCGAGGAGAAGATTCTTGCAATATCTCATTGCAACTGTTTAGAGCGTGCTTTATCATTAAAGGAAAAAATGGAGTCTATGGCTAAGTTCAAGGAAATCTTCATTGTTGATACACGCGGCGTCAGCAGCATGTATGCCAATGACGGAGGCTTGATAATGGTCATTTAATTGCAATGACATACGAAGAAATAGTTTTTACAATTGATAATAAACGCCGATTTGGCAAAGCATGTGGAAGAGATGTAACAAAAGAGCTTATGAAAGCTTTGGATTATCCTGAGAAGGATTTACATATCATTCACATTGCTGGAACCAACGGTAAAGGTTCAGTAGCAGCTTTTGTGAGTAGTATCTTACAGGCTGCTTCTTTTGTATCTAAGGAGCATTTTAAGGTAGGTCTTTTCACATCACCTCATCTTATTGAGTACACAGAGCGTATTCAAATCGATGGAAAGCAGATTTCGAGAGAAGATGTAACAAGACTGGGTGAAAGCCTATTATCACTGGAGTTGAATCTAGAACCAACCATGTTTGACTACTGGTTAGCAATGGCAATGCTCTATTTTAAAGAGCAAAATGTCAAATATGTGGTGCTGGAAACTGGTCTTGGTGGAGCTAAAGATTCAACCAATGGATTGAGTGTGAAGCCAGAGGTTTGTGCAATCACTTCTATCGGTTTGGAGCATACCCAGTACCTAGGAAATACTCTTGGAGAAATTGCAGGAGAAAAGGCTGGCATCATTAAAGAGGGAGTGCCTGTTGTTATAGGCGAGATGCCTGATGAAGCCAGCGAAGTTATAATTAAAAAGTGCAAAGAGCTGGGCTGCAAGTACACTCTGGCAGGTGAAGTTTCCAAAGAAAAAAAGTTAGGCTTATTTGGAAATTATCAGAGAAAAAATGCTGCAGTAGCTATAGAGACTGTAAAAAGTATGGGTATAGACATCAATAATCAGAACATTGATTCAGGACTTGCAAAAGCGGTTTGGCCTGGAAGGATGCAAATCATATCCGATAAGCCTTTTATAATGGTGGACGGAGCTCATAACCCATCTGGAGTACAGGCTTTGTATGACAGCTTATATACGGAATTTCCAAAGGAAAAAATATCATTTATAATGGCAGTAATGGCGGACAAAGATTATTTGTCTATGGCAAAGATTATGGCTCCTATTGCCAAAAGGATTTATACAGTTACGGTTGAGTCAGATAGGGCTTTACAGGCCAAGGAATTGGCTGATGCAATAGGAGAGCTTGGTATAGATGCAAAATCCTGTGATTCCTATCAGGATGCCTTAAATCAGGCACTTTCGCAGGATGAAAAGGTTGTTGCATTTGGTTCGTTGTATTTTATAGGTGAAGTGCTTGGCATGAAAGGATGAGAATATGTTTCGAACTAGACAAGAGGCGTTACAGCAGCTTGGATTGGCTCCAAACGCTACAGAGGCTCAGATAAAAAATGCATATAAGGATTTGGTTAAGAGATTCCATCCTGATGCCACTGGAAGTGCAGATACCACTGCCTACAACAAAATCGTAGAGGCGTACAAGTACCTTCAGGCGGACAATGATGGCAAGGCTCTTGTTCACAGCAAAGTCCTTGGTAAGACAAGCAAACGCTCAACTGCTAGCAATGCAGATTATGCTGCATTCCAAAAGAAAGCTGCTAGGCAAAAGCAGCGAAAGGCAGAGGAATTCGAGCAAAAGCAGAAGGAATTCTCTGCAAAGGTAAAGAAACAGGATGAAGATTATAAACGTGCAATGGATGCCATAGATGCTATCCGCGTTGCACGAGCAATACAGTCCATGGTATGGGCTAATGGTTTAGGAAAAGATGAAGGAAGTAATAAAGAATAAAAAAGAAAGTATATTTTGGTCGGTAGTGGTGGTAGCTTTACCAACTATGCTAGAGCAGATTCTATCTGTACTTATGCAATATGTTGATACTGCCATGGTAGGCCGTCTCGGTGCCAATGCTACAGCAGCTGTGTCTACCTCTACCACAATCACATGGTTAGTAGGCAGTATGCCATATGCCTTTGGTGTTGCTGCAATGACACTTATTGCTCAGGCAATTGGAGCAGGAGAAGAGCACAAGATAAAGCTTGTGGCTAAGCGAAGCTTAGTATTTGCTCTCGGAGTAGGTGCTGTGTTAGAGGTTATCTGCCTTGCGTTATCTCCATTTGTTGCCACTTGGATGGGAGCAGAAGAGGCAATTAGGCCTGCAGCTACACGATACTTTTTCTGGATATCAGTACCAGTAATTTTAAAGTCGGTACAGTACATTTTGGCATCTGCAATCAGAGCCACAAAAGACACAAAGACACCAATGGTTATCAGCATTTCTATTAATGCTGTAAACCTTGTGCTGGATTATATATTCATATACATGCTAGGACTTGGAGTAGATGGAGCTGCCTATGCTACCTGTATATCAGCAGCCTTAGGTGGAATCCTCACATTAATCGTGTTCTTCAAGAATCCGTTGTTGTCATTTAAGGGAAATCTTCTCGAGGAAGACAAAGAGACTACTCAGAAGATGTGGAAGCTATCTCTTCCAATTCTGCTAATAAACGTTGCATCAACATCAGGCTATGTAGTTTTTGCAGGATTAGTATCACACATGGGTACAATCATCTTTGCGGCACACAGTATTGCAGTTGGTGCAGAGGAGCTGTTCTATATAGGTGGATATGGCTTCAAATCTGCAGCAAATACTATGGTTGGAATTGCCTATGGCGAGCAGAATCATGAAAAGTATCATGCTGTGTGCGTCAGCAGTATAGTTTGTACCCTTGCAGTTATGACGCTCAGCGGTGTTTTGCTATTCATTTTTGCAGAAACATTGATGGGATTTTTCACAACAGATGCCAGCGTTATTGCGCTGGGCACTACAGTTCTCAAGATGGTCGCATTCAGCGAACCTTTCTACGGAATGTATGTAATCTCAGAAGGTATTTATTATGGACTTGGCAAAACCAAGTATCCATTCGTAATAGAATTTGGAGGTATGTGGCTTGTTAGAATACTTGCCACATACCTCGGAATTCATTTCTTCAACCAGGGACTGGTTTATGTTTGGACTTGTATGATTGCTGACAATGTAATCAAG
>JAEEGI010002051.1_pt1 | contig 49902 bp, 39 predicted proteins | sample 8958751 | NCBI WGS metagenome assembly JAEEGI01 (sample SAMN16246545, study PRJNA631951) | gut metagenome | biome: gut microbiome; feature: rumen; material: KS-attached | host: Bos | place: Iran: Karaj | collected 2018-10
CTTTTGTTTTTGGGTAAGTCAATACCTGCAATTCTTGCCATAAATTCTTTTTATTCTTTTTGTTAGTTAATCATCCTTGTCTTTGTTTGAACTTAGGATTCTTCTTGTTGATTACATAGACGACCCCATGACGGCGGACAACCTTGCATTCAGGGGATCTTTTCTTTACAGAAACTCTTACTTTCATTTTTTATTGTATTAATCGATTAATTCTTATTTCTTTTTCACTGAGCGTTGAGCAACGATTATTTGTGACGATAGGTGATACGGCCTTTAGTGAGGTCATAGGGAGACATCTCTATAGAGACCTTGTCTCCTGGAAGAATCTTTATATAATGCATACGCATCTTGCCGGAAATATGGGCAATGATTTGATGACCATTTTCCAATTCAACACGGAACATAGCGTTGCCTAAAGATTCTGTTACAGTTCCGTCCAGTTGTATGGATGATTGTTTTGCCATTTAGTTTTAGATATCGTATAATAATTATTGTTGTTCAATGAAATCGAAAGTGGTAAGTATATCGGGGCCATTGGCACCGATAGCTACAGTGTGTTCAAAATGGGCTGCGGGTTTTCCGTCCTTGGTGCGGCACGTCCATCCGTCCTCTCGAGAAAAAACAACATTCTTTGACCCCATACAGACCATCGGCTCCACAGCTATTACCATACCTTCTTTAAGCAAAGAGCCAGTACCTGGAACGCCATAGTTGGGAACATTGGGGCTTTCGTGCATCTTAAAGCCAACGCCATGGCCACAGAGTTCACGGACTATCGAATAGCCGTTTTTCTCACAATGCTGCTGTACAGCATGACCTATATCGCCAATACGATTGCCTGCCTTGCATTTCTCAAGACCAATGTATAGTGCTTCTTTTGTAACTTTGAGGAGACGCTGCATTTCGGAAGAGGTTTCTCCGCAGGTGAAAGTGTATGCCGAATCAGACACATAACCATTATACTCAATAACACAATCAAGAGAGACATTATCGCCTTCTTTAATGAAGAAATTGTCGGAAGGTATACCATGAACCACGACATCATTTACCGATATACAAAAAGCCGCAGGAAAGCCTTCATATCCTTTACATAGAGGAATACCACCATTATCACGGATAAATTGCTCACCGAGATTGTCAAGGAAAGCCGTGGTGACTCCAGGCTGAATATGACGGCCCACCTCGGCAAGAGTCTTGCCGAGGAGACGGGCACTATCACGTATCAGTTCTATTTCTTCTTTTGTCTTAAGGAGTATCATCTACTTTATTGATTAGATTATGCCTGTACGGACATAGAGGTACGACCTTTGATGCGACCAGTTTTGGTGAGACCGTCGTAGTGGCGCATGAGCAAATGGCTCTCGATCTGCTGGAGCGTGTCAAGGATAACACCGACCAAAATGAGGAGCGAGGTACCACCATAGAACTGGGCAAACTGAGTATTTACACCAAAGAGACGGATAATAGCAGGAAGAATAGCGACAATGGCAAGGAAGATGGAACCAGGAAGGGTGATTTTTGAAAGAATACCCTCAAGATACTCAGCAGTTTTTTTACCTGGTTTAACACCGGGGATAAAACCACCATTCTTTTTCATATCTTCAGCCATTTGGTTGGGGTTGATGGCAATTGCCGTATAGAAATAAGTAAACAGGACAACCAGCACGAAGAATACTAAGTTATACCAGAAACCATTAAAATCGGTAAAGGCCATCCAAAATTTAGAGTCAGAATTGCCTGTGAAACCCATGAATGTGATTGGGATGAACATGATTGCCTGAGCAAAGATGATGGGCATGACACCAGCAGCATTCACCTTAATAGGGATATACTGACGGACACCGCCATACTGTTTGTTACCAACAATACGTTTTGCATACTGCACAGGGATACGGCGGGTACCTTGAACAAGCAAAATAACCAACAGAATGACAGCAAGCAAGGCAACAATCTCAATCAAGAACATCACAAGACCTCCTCCCGCGTCGGTGAGACGGGAAACGAATTCACCAAAGAGTGCAAAAGGAAGACGTGCAATGATACCAATCATAATCAACAGAGAGATACCATTGCCAACACCTTTCTCAGTGATGCGCTCACCCAGCCACATGACGAAAAGGGTACCGGCTATCAAGATTATGATGCTGGAAGCCCAAAATGTCCATGTGGGAGAGCTACCATCAAAAGGATAAATAGCTGTCGACGAGGCACCTAACTGATACATCATGTTGGTGATGTAAGCCGGGGCTTGGAAACCAGTAATAGCAACAGTGAGCAGACGGGTGATCTGGTTCATCTTTCTGCGGCCGTTTTCACCGTCGTGCTGCATCTTCTGAAAATAGGGGACAACCATGACAAACAACTGAATCACAATGGAGGCAGTGATGTAGGGCATGATACCCAAAGCGAAGATGGAGGCATTGGAGAATGCACCACCAGAGAACATGTTCAACAGACCCATCAGACCATCAGAACCCTGATTCTGCAGATTCTGCAATTGCGTAGGATCGACGCCAGGCAGGGCGACATAACAACCAATGCGGTAAACAAGAACCAGTCCCAATGTATAAAGAATTCTTTTCCGCAGGTCTTCAATCGACCAGATGTTTTTGAGTGTCTGTATTAATCTCTTCATTATTGTTATTTTTTTTGTTTTGAAGTTGATGGAGTCATGAAGTTGATGAAGTTTTGCCAGTACAACATTAACTACATCAACTCCATAAACTTTATTCGATTACTGTGGCAACACCACCCTTTGCCTCAATAGTCTGCTTAGCAGTAGCAGTGAAAGCATGAGCGGTCACGTTGATGGCCTTGTTCAATTCGCCACGGCCAAGAATCTTGATACGATCCTTGCCGGAGATAAGACCATTCTGCTTATAAACATCAACATTGAAGTCAGTAATATTCTTAGCTTCAGCAAGAGCATTGAGGGTGTCGATATTTATGCCAACATATTCAATGCGGTTGATATTTTTGAAACCGAACTTGGGCAAGCGACGATAGATAGGCATCTGACCACCTTCGAAACCAATTTTCTGGTGATAGCCGGAACGAGCCTTGGCACCTTTATTACCACGTGTAGATGTACCGCCTTTGCCAGAGCCAGCACCACGACCGACGCGTTTGGAATGCTTAATGGAACCTTTTGCGGGTTGGAGATTATTTAAGCTCATAATATTCTATTTTGTAGTTTTGAAGTCATTGACACAATCATTGCTGTGAGCAACGACGACCTATCAACATTAATTATATTTCTTCAACAGTGATTAAATGTTTCACCTTCTCAATCATACCAAGAATCTGAGGGGTTGCGACCACAGTACGCTCATGGTTGATTTTTCTAAGCCCTAACGCTGCCATCGTTTTCTTCTGACGAGCTGGGTGTCCGATGATACTTCTAACCTGTTTGATTTTTAAAGTCTTTTCTGCCATGATTCTATCCTCCTATGATTAACCATTAAACACTTTATCGAGGGTGATACCACGGAGCTCGGCAACCATATAAGGATCTTTCATCTGCAACAAAGCATTGATAGTAGCCTTCACAACACTATGAGGATTTGAAGAACCCTTGCACTTTGCCAACACATCTTTTACACCGACGCTTTCCAGAACGGCACGCATAGCACCACCGGCAATAACACCAGTACCAGGAGCAGCCGGTTTAAGGAAGACGCGCGCACCGCTGTATTTACCACACTGCTCATGAGGAATAGTACCTTTGAGAACAGGAACCTTTATGAGGTTTTTCTTGGCATCGTCAACACCCTTCTGGATGGCAGCTTGAACTTCTTTAGCCTTGCCGAGACCATAACCAACAACACCGTTTTCGTTACCAATGACAACGATGGCAGCAAAAGTGAATGTTCTACCACCCTTGGTGACCTTGGTTACACGATTGATTGCAACAAGACGATCTTTGAACTCGATTTCGCTTGATTTTACTCTTTTAACGTTTACTTCTGCCATGACTTTAGAATTTTAAACCACCTTCTCTGGCACCATCTGCCAACGATTTAACACGACCGTGGTAGAGATAACCATTGCGGTCAAACACCACAGTATTGATACCAGCAGCAATAGCACGTTCGGCCAAGAGTTTGCCGACCTTTGCTGACATTTCACTTTTCGTGCCACTCTTTTCAACACCTTTCTCGCGAGAGGAAGCTGCGGCCAGTGTCACACCCTTTACATCGTCAATAACCTGTGCATATATTTCCTTATTGCTTCTGAACACAGACAGACGCGGCATTTCAGCGGTACCGCTAATCTTATGACGGATGCGGAATTTAATTTTTGATCTTCTTATATCTTTTCTTGTAGCCATAATTGTTTTACTTTGGCGTTCTAATTTTTATTATTTAGCAGCAGCCTTACCAGCCTTCTTCCTAATCTCTTCGCCCTGGAAGCGGATACCTTTACCTTTATAAGGCTCGGGTTTGCGCAGAGAACGTATTTTAGCTGCAGCCTGACCTAAAATTTGCTTATCACAGCAAGTCATAGTAATAATCGGGTTCTTACCTTTCTCGGTAACCGTCTCAACATGAATCTCGGGAGCAAGTTCAAAGAAAATTTTGTGACTGTAACCCAAATCCATCTCCATAACATTGCCAGTTGCCTGTACTTTGTAACCGACACCGATAACTTCCTGCACACATTTGAAGCCTTCAGAGACACCTTTCACCATGTTGGCGACAAGTGCACGATAAAGACCATGCATGGCCTTGTGCTCTCTGCTGTCGGAAGGACGTTCAAAATGGAGAGTACCGTCTTCCTGCTTGACAGTAATAGCAGGGTTTATCTTCTGTGTCAACTCACCTTTAGGCCCTTTAACAGTAATAACATTGTCAGAAGAAACTTTCACTTCAACACCTGATGGCAGGCTGATGGGCATTTTACCTATTCTTGACATTTCTTAACTCCTCTCTTTTGATTAGCTGATATAACAAATCACTTCTCCGCCTACATTCAGTGTACGGGCTTCTTTATCGGTCATAAGACCCTTGGAAGTGGAGATAATTGCGATACCGAGACCATTGAGAACACGGGGCATATCTTCGACAGAGACATAGCGGCGCAATCCAGGAGAACTAACGCGCTTGAGTTCGGCAATAGCGGAAATCTTGGTCACAGGATGATATTTCAGAGCGATTTTAATGCTCTGATTATGTTGACCTTCATTCTCGAATTTGTAGTTAAGGATATAACCTTTCTCAAATAAGATCTTGGTGATCTCTTTTTTTAATTTAGATGCAGGAATTTCAACAATCCGATGCTTCGCAGCAATAGCATTGCGCATGCGGGTCAAGTAATCTGCAATGGGATCTGTTACCATGTTATTATTTCTTGATTTTAAGTTTTGTAGTATTGGTTTTTGCCAACTTGCAAAGCTACCAATGATTACTGATTAATTTTACCAACTTGATTTTTTAACACCAGGGATTAAACCACTGACGGCCATTTCGCGGAAGTTAATACGGGAAATACCAAACTGACGCATATATCCCTTGGGACGACCTGTGAGCTGGCAACGATTGTGCATACGAATGGGACAAGCGTTTTTAGGAAGTTTTTGAAGAGCGATAACAGCTTTCTCAACATCCTCGGGGTCGCCGGTGCGGACAATTTCTTTCAGAGCAGCACGCTTGGCTGCATAACGTGCCACCATCTTGGCTCTTTTGCGTTCTCTTGCTTTGATTGATTCTTTTGCCATTATCTTTTATTTTTGTTGATTCTTAAAAGGTATGCCAAACAATTTGAGCAGCGACATGGCTTCCTTGTCGGTGTTAGCAGAAGTCACGAAAGTGATATCCATACCCTGAATGCGGTCAATCTTGTCAATATCAATCTCGGGGAAAATAATCTGCTCAGAAATGCCAAAGGTATAATTACCCTTGCCGTCAAAACCCTTGTCGTTAATACCGCGGAAATCACGGATACGAGGAATAGAAGCGGTGATGAGACGCTCAAGGAACTCATACATACGCTCACCACGAAGAGTCACACGAACACCTATGGGCATGCCACGACGCAATTTGAAGTTAGAAATATCTTTGCGGGACTTCGTAGCCACAGCTTTCTGGCCGGCAATCAGTGTCATCTCTTCAATGCCTTTGTCGATAACCTTCTTATCAGCAATAGCAGCCTTGCCAAGACCTTGGTTCAACGTGATTTTCTTCAAACGGGGAGCCTGCATGACAGTCTTGTACCCGTATTCATTCATCAATGCGGGCAGAATCTCCTCGGTATATTTGGTCTTTAATGTAGGAATGTATGCCATTATTTAATCTCCTCCCCTGTTTTTTTGGAATAACGAACGAGTTTACCAGTCTTCTCACTTATCTTGCGACCAATGCGGGTAGGAGTTTTTCCATCCATAACCATCAGGTTGGACAAATGGATAGGAGCTTCCTGTTCAACAATACCGCCTTGGGTGTTCTTGGCACTGGGCTTAGTATGTTTCTTAACAAGGTTACGACCTTCCACGATGGCGCGATTCTTTTCGGGATAAACCTTCAATACCTTTCCGGTCTTGCCTTTGTCCTCGCCAGCAATCACCATAACGGTATCCCCTTTTTTTACGTGCAATTTCATTTCTTTCTCTTCTTTTTAAAGTTTACAATACTTCGGGAGCCAATGAAACAATCTTTGTAAATTGTTTGTCACGGAGTTCACGTGCAACGGGTCCAAAGATACGAGTGCCACGGAGCTCATCAGAAGCGGTGAGTAGGACACAGGCGTTGTCGTCGAAGCGGATGTAGCTACCATCATTGCGGCGAATCTCTTTCTTAGTGCGAACCACCACTGCTTTAGAAACGGTTCCCTTTTTAATGTTGCCGGAAGGAATAGCATCTTTGATGGCTACCACGATAGTATCGCCAATAGTGGCATAGCGCTTCTTGGTGCCGCCGAGGACGCGAATACAGAGAGCGCTCTTTGCACCACTGTTATCGGCAACGGTCATTCTGGTTTCTTGTTGTATCATTTCTTTTCAATCTTTTTGTCTTGGACGTTGTGACAATTACTTGGCTTTTTCAATGACTTCGACGAGACGCCAGCATTTATTCTTACTCAGCGGACGTGTCTCCATGATAAGAACAGTGTCACCAATGTTGCACTCATTCTTCTCGTCGTGAGCCATGAACTTGGTGGACTTCTTTACGAATTTGCCATACAGCGGGTGCTTAACTTTACGTTCCACCTTGACGACAATAGACTTGTCCATCTTGTTGCTCACCACAACACCAACTCTTTCTTTTCTTAAATTTCTTTCCATATCTACTGTTAGTTCTGCTTCTGTTCAGCGATTTCGCGAGCGCGAAGTTCTGTGAGACAGCGGGCAATGGTTTTTCTACTTTCTTTTATTTTATTAGGATTCTCCAGAGGCGATACGGCATGGGTCATCAGCATTTTCTGATACATGGAACGCTCGGTATCCAGTTTTTCCTTTAACTCGGCAGTCGTGAGTTCTTTTAAAACTAATTCGTTTTTCATGACTGTATCTTCTTTTATTCTTCGATATAATCTCTTTTAACAACAAACTTGGTCGAGATGGGGAGTTTTTGGGCTGCCAGACGGAGAGCCTCTTTTGCGATATCCATAGGGACACCCTCGCACTCGAACAGAATTGTGCCGGGCATTACGCGAGCCACGAAATACTCGGGGGCACCCTTACCCTTACCCATACGAACCTCATTGGGTTTCTTAGTGATGGGCTTATCTGGGAATATGCGAATCCAAATCTGACCTTCACGTTTCATATGACGCGTTACAGCTTGACGTGCAGCCTCTATTTGACGGCCTGTAATGAAACAGGTCTCCAGGGACTTGATACCAAAGGTACCGAAAGCCAACTCGTGACCACGGAAAGCATTGCCTTTAATTTTACCCTTTTGCTGCTTTCTATATCTTGTTTTCTTAGGTTGTAACATTTTCTCTTATTGTTTAGCGTTGAGTGTTTAGCGTTTTTCTATAACTCCAATCACTAACCTATTATTTATTGTTGTTATTTCTGTTGTTACCCGAACGGCGACGGGGAGCACCATTGCCAGAACGACGCTCACCACCCATGGCAGGACGATGATCCTTCTGCTGGCCACCGACTGTCGAAGGAACCAGTTCACGCTTGCCATAAATGACACCGCGACAGATGTAAACCTTCACACCGATACGGCCATATGTAGTGTGGGCTTCTGCATGGGCATAGTCGATATCGGCACGAAGAGTATGAAGAGGAGTACGTCCCTCTTTATAATGTTCGCTGCGGGCGATTTCAGCTCCACCGATACGGCCAGCGATAGAAACTTTGATGCCCTCTGCTCCAGAACGCATAGTAGAAACAATAGCATTCTTAATTGCACGACGGTACTGCACACGACCTTCAATCTGCTTAGCAATATTTTGGGCAACCAAAACAGCATCAAGTTCAGGGCGCTTCACTTCAGAAATATTAATCTGAACGTCCTTGCCGGTGAGTTTCTTCAACTCTTCTTTCAGTTTGTCGACCTCACTGCCTGCCTTGCCAATAATCAGACCCGGACGAGCAGTGTTAATTGTCACGGTAAGGAGCTTAAGGGTTCTCTCGATATAAATCTTCGAGACGCTGGCCTTAGCGAGACGGGCATTGAGATATTTGCGGATTTTGTCGTCCTCAACAAGCTTCTGCTCGAACTTACGACCACCAAACCAGTTTGAATCCCATCCGCGGATAATGCCTAAACGATTTCCAATTGGGTTAGTTTTTTGTCCCATTGTTGACTTTCTTCTTATTAATTACTTATTTGTTTTCTTCTTCAGCTTTAGGAGCCACAGGTGCCTCTTCTACACGGCTGCCGAGAATAACGGTGATATGATTGCTGCGCTTACGGATTCTGTATCCACGTCCCTGGGGAGCTGTACGCATACGCTTCATCGTGCGACCTTCGTCAACCATGATTTGCTTAACATAGAGCTGGCTGTCTTCCAAACGCTTACCTTCATTCTTGGCCTGCCAGTTGGCAACAGCGCTGAGAACCAGTTTATACATCTTAGGAGCAGACTCTCTGGGGCAATATTTCAAAATACCCAGAGCTTTATCTACATCAACGCCACGAATCATATCAGCGACAAGACGGGTTTTACGTGGAGAAGTCGGGTTGTTCATCAACTTCGCCACATAGATGGTCTTCTTGGCTTCTTTTCGTGCATTAGCACTTTCTCTTTTTCTTTGTCCCATTTCTTATTATTTCTTTCTATTTGGACTTATTATTTCTTTGCTTTATCTTTAGATCCGGCATGGCCGCGGAAGATGCGGGTGGGAGCAAATTCACCCAACTTGTGTCCAACCATGTTCTCGGTGACATACACAGGGATAAACTTGTTTCCATTGTGCACGGCGATAGTCTGTCCCACGAAATCGGGCGAAATCATCGAAGAGCGGCTCCAAGTCTTGATAGTGACTTTTTTATTAGCCTGCTGAGCCTCAATGACTCTTTTCTCCAACTTATGGAAGATATACGGACCTTTCTTTAATGAACGACTCATTTTCTTCTTCTTTTAATGATTACTTCTTTCTTCTTTCGACAATATACTTGCTCGACTGTTTCTTCGGAGCACGTGTCTTGTAACCCTTAGCCGGGATACCCTTACGGCTGCGAGGATGTCCACCACTCTGACGGCCCTCACCACCGCCCATCGGGTGGTCAACAGGATTCATCACAACACCGCGGTTGCGGGGACGACGACCGAGCCATCTATTACGGCCAGCCTTACCACCAACTTCAAGGTTGTGTTCCGGATTCGATACAATACCCACAGTAGCACGGCAAGCTTGAAGAATCATGCGCATCTCTCCGCTGGGCATCTTGATGATAGCGTATTTGTCGTCACGCGACATCAGCTGTGCATAGGCACCGGCACTGCGAACCATCTTGGCACCTTGGCCAGGACGGAGTTCGATGTTATGAATCAACGTGCCGAAAGGAATTTCAGCAAGCGTAAGGGTGTTGCCTACTTCAGGAGCCACACCACTACCAGACATAACGGTCTGACCGACTTTCAATCCTTGAGGAGCCAGGATGTAACGCTTCTCACCGTCAGCATAGAATACCAATGCAATGCGAGAACTGCGGTTCGGGTCGTACTCGATAGTCTTTACAACAGCGGGGATACCGTCTTTGTTTCTCTTAAAATCAACAAAGCGATATAACTGCTTATGACCACCGCCCATATAGCGCATGGTCATCTTACCTTGGTTATTGCGGCCACCGCTCTTAGCGTAGCCACACACCAAACTTTTTTCCGGCTTGCTGGTTGTGATGTCGTCGTTGGTAACAACAATCTTGTGACGCTGACCGGGGGTTGTCGGTTTAATTTTCTTTAAAGCCATTTCTTCTTTTTAGTCTCTTATCAGTGGACTATTACTATTAATTTATTGTTTTGTTTTTTAATGTTGCCGAAGGCCTGGTGGATTCACCCTGCCTTCGGCTGATTGTTTCTCGTTAGATGTTAGCGTAGAAGTCGATGCTGTCGCCTTCAGCCAAAGTCACGATAGCTTTCTTGAAAGCATTGGTGCGACCCACCAGATAACCGGACTTGGTGTAACGAGCCTTTACTTTACCCGAATAGTTCATCGTGTTCACGTCAAGAACCTTCACACCGTAGAACTGCTCAACAGCATTCTTGATCTCAATCTTATTGGCACGCTTGTCGACAACAAAACCATAACGATTCAGAACCTTCGGGGCAGGTTTGTTCTTGTCACGCTGAATGCGGGTAAGCGTGGGAGCAGCGGCGGCCTCGGTGATTCTTGTCATCTTCTCGCTGATCAGAGGTTTTATTAAGATATTCATTGTTAAACTTTCTTAAATCGATTTACTAAATACTTTATTTTGTTGCCAAAACACGGCTAATTTCGCCAAATGAACCCTCTGTAATGATGATATTGGCTGCATTAACAATGTCGTAAGTATTTAACTGCGATACATTTACAACCTTTACCTTCTGGAGGTTTCGAGCAGACAAAGATACGAAATTATTTTGATTCTCAATAACTATTAATGATTTTTTATCACCAAGTTTAAGATTATTGAGGATTTCGATCATCTTTTTCGTCTTAGGAGCCTCAAGAGAAATGTTCTCAACCGCAGTTATGGCATTACTGGCAATCTTCTCACTGAGAGCCGAACGGCGAGCCAAACGTTTCACCTTAATATTAAGTTTGAAACGATAGTCGCGAGGCTGGGGACCGAAAATACGACCACCGCCAACGAACACGGGGCTCTTCAAATCACCCGAACGGGCACCGCCGGTACCTTTCTGACGTTTAAGTTTGCGTGTACTGTGAGCATTCTCGCTACGCTCTTTGGCTTTATGAGTTCCCTGACGGTTATCAGCCAGATACTGTTTGCAATCAAGATAGATTGCATGCTGGTTGGGCTCAATAGCGAAGATAGAATCGTCAAGAGTGATGGTTCTACCGGTTTCGCTTCCGTTGATGTTATAAACTTTTAACTCCATCTTTCAAGTTTTATTATTGATCCTTTGGGTCCCGGTACAGAACCTTTCACTAACATTAAATTCTTTTCGGGGATAATCTTGACAACCTGAAGATTCTGGATCTTCACTCTGTGGTTACCGGTCTGACCAGCCATACGCATGCCTTTAAAGATACGCGAAGGATAGGAACTTGCACCGATCGAACCAGGGGCACGCAGGCGGTCGTGCTGGCCGTGAGTCAAGTCACCGACACCGCCAAAACCATGTCTCTTGACAACGCCTTGGAAACCCTTACCTTTCGAGGTACCAACAACGTCAACAAATTCGCCTTCCTGAAAGACTTCCACAGTCAATACTTCACCATATTTCTTCTTATGGCCCTCCTCAAAACGGCTAAACTCTGCGAGATAGCGTTTGGGAGTGGTGTTGGCCTTTGCAAAATGGCCTTTCATAGGCTTGTTGACGCGGCTTTCCTTCTGCTCGCCAAAAGCCAACTGAATAGCCTCATAACCATCCTTCTCGATGGTTCTCACTTGTGTTACTACACAAGGACCAGCTTCAATAACTGTGCACGGAATCTGCTTTCCGTCGGCATCAAAAAGACTGGTCATTCCAATTTTTTTACCAATTAATCCTGACATTTGTTTTACTTTGGATTGTTTGTTTTTTAGTTTTCAGCTTATTCTCGCCATCTGTCGATGACTACCCACATTGGCTGAGATTAATTTCACACTTTGATTTCCACTTCAACACCACTGGGGAGTTCCAGCTTCATCAGCGCGTCAATGGTCTTGGCTCTGTCATTGATGTCAATGTCCATAAGACGCTTGTAGGTGCTCAGTTCAAACTGCTCACGGCTCTTCTTATTGACAAAAGTTGAGCGGTTAACAGTGAAAATCTTTTTATTGGTCGGCAGCGGAATGGGGCCATTCACAACTGCACCCGTCATTTTGACGGTCTTAACGATCTTCTCGGCGGACTTGTCGACGAGATTGTGGTCGTAAGATTTCAGTTTAATTCTAATTCTTTGACTCACGGTTAATGAATTTTATATTTAATTACTATATTTATTCTTCAAAATATTCTCTTGCTGCTCCTTGGTAACCTCGGCATAGTGTGAGAACTCCATGGTCGAGTTGGCACGGCCGGAAGTGATGGTGCGCAACGATGTCACATATCCGAACATCTGTTCCAGCGGCACCATTGCATGGATAGCCTGAACTCCCACCTTGGCACTAATATTCTCCAACATGCCGCGACGACGGTTCAGATCACCTGTCACATCGCCCACATAGGCATCGGGAGTCAGCACCTCGAGTTTCATGATAGGCTCAAGCAGTACGGGCGAAGCCTTGCGGCAAGCCTCCTTGAAACCGATCTTGGCACACACCTCAAACGACAACTGGTCGCTATCCACCGGATGGAACGAACCGTCCAAAACAGTAACCTTCATGCTGTCCATTGGGTAGCCGGCCAAAACACCATTCTGCATGGCCTCTTTGAAACCCTTCTCAATTGCAGGAATATATTCTTTAGGAATGTTGCCACCCTTCACCTCATTCACAAATTGCAGACCTGTCACACCTTCGTCAGCAGGACCGATTTCAAACAGAATGTCGGCGAACTTACCTTTACCGCCTGTCTGTTTCTTATAGATTTCATGATGCTGCACAGTCGCTGTGATAGCCTCCTTATAAGCCACCTGCGGACGACCCTGATTCACCTCAACCGCAAACTCACGACGCAGACGGTCCATGATGATATCCAGATGCAACTCGCCCATACCACTGATAATGGTCTGACCCGACACCTCGTCACTCTTGACGCGGAATGTAGGATCCTCCTCAACCAGTTTGGTAAGAGCATTCGTCAACTTATCCATATCGCCCTGTGTCAGCGGCTCGACGGCGATACTGATAACAGGCTCGGGGAACCTCATCGATTCGAGGATGATAGGATGCTTCTCGTCGCACAGCGTGTGGCCAGTCTTGATATCCTTGAAACCAACAGCGGCACCAATGTCACCAGCCTCAATACGCTCAAGCGGGTTCTGCTTGTTCGAGTGCATCTGCATGATACGGCTTATGCGCTCCTTCTTGCCTGTATTGGCATTATAAACATATGAACCCGACTCCAGCGAACCGCTATACACGCGGAAGAAACAAAGCCTACCCACATAGGGATCGGTAGCAATCTTGAATGCCAGTGCCGAGAAAGGAGCCTTCACATCAATAGGACGCATCTCAGGCTGCTCAGTTTTGGGATTGATACCGTCAACCTCTTTCATGTCGAGTGGGCTCGGCAGGAACGCGGCCACAGCATCGAGCAAGGTCTGAACACCCTTGTTCTTGAAAGCCGAACCACACATCACAGGCACAATCTTCTTGGCCAGTGTAGCCTTGCGTATCTCGGCAATAATCTCGTCGGCAGTGATAGAGTCGGGATCATCGAAGAACTTCTCCAACAACTCCTCATTCTCCTCGGCAACACCTTCGACAAGTTTCTGCCTGTACTCGGCGGCAATATCCTTCAAGTCGGCGGGCATGGGAATCTCCTCAAAGCGCTGGCCGTTGGAACTCTCGTCCCACACCAAAGCCCTGTTCGCAATCAAATCCACAACGCCCTTGTACAAATCTTCTTGTCCGATAGGAATCTCAATAGGAATAGGGTTGGCACCCAAGCGTTCCTTTATCTGGTTAACGACACCGAAGAAATCAGCACCGGCACGATCCATCTTATTGACAAAAGCGATACGAGGCACACCGTATTTATCAGCCTGACGCCATACTGTCTCCGACTGGGGCTCAACACCGCCCACAGCGCAGAAAATAGCGATGGCACCGTCAAGCACGCGCAACGAACGCTCTACCTCGACAGTGAAATCCACATGGCCCGGAGTGTCAATGATATTATACTTATATCGCTGGTCATGCCATTCCCAATATACTGTGGTGGCAGCAGAGGTGATAGTGATACCACGCTCCTGCTCCTGAACCATCCAGTCCATCGTGGCTGACCCCTCGTGCGTTTCTCCCAGCTTATAGTTTTTGCCGGTGTAGAAAAGTATACGCTCGGTCGTTGTCGTCTTGCCGGCGTCGATATGGGCCATAATCCCGATATTCCTTGTATAATGTAGGTCTGACATTTATTGTAAGTGGTTTTGCCTGGGTGTCTATATTAATAATCCTAATTCCCTGATTAATGAATCTAAATATCTTAGAAACGGAAGTGTGAGAAAGCCTTGTTGGCCTCTGCCATACGGTGGATATCCTCCTTACGTTTGAAAGCGGCACCTTCTTCCTTGTAAGCAGCCTGAATCTCGGCAGCCAGTTTCAGAGCCATCGTCTTCTCACTGCGCTTGCGGCTGAAGCTGATGAGGTTCTTCATGCCAATAGACTGTTTACGCTCGGGACGAATCTCAGTAGGAACCTGGAAGGTTGCACCACCGATACGGCGGCTCTTCACCTCCACAGAAGGGGTGATGTTGGCCAAAGCCTTTTTCCACACCTCAATGCCGTCTTCCTTGGTACGGTCGGCCACCACGTCGATTGCCTCGTAGAAAATCTTGTAGGCGATGGTCTTCTTGCCGCCCAACATCAGGTTGTTGACAAACTTGGTAACGAGCACGTCGTTATATTTGGGATCCGGAAGGATGATACGTTTTCTGGGTTTTGCTTTTCTCATTTCTCTTTTACATTAACGAACTGCCTGCGCAGCTCCTTATTCTTTATACCTTATAATTTATTATTTCGAAGCTTGTTTCGGACGTTTGGCACCGTATTTAGAACGACGCTGACGACGACCGTCAACTCCACTGGTGTCCAATGCACCGCGGATGATATGATAACGCACACCGGGAAGGTCCTTGACACGACCACCACGGATCATAACGATAGAGTGCTCTTGCAGATTGTGGCCTTCACCGGGGATGTAGGCATTAACCTCTTTCTGGTTGGTGAGACGCACACGGGCAACCTTACGCATTGCCGAGTTAGGTTTCTTAGGGGTGGTGGTGTACACACGGGTGCAGACGCCGCGACGCTGGGGGCAGCTGTCCAAAGCGGGAGATTTCGACTTATACTCCATCTGCTGGCGTCCTTTGCGAACTAATTGCTGAATTGTTGGCATTTTGTCTTTTGATGTTATATATTTAATTATTAATGTTTTCCGTTATCTCTCAAGGGCATAATTTCCCCTCGAAATGGAATGCAAAATTACAACTATTTTTTCACCCCACAAAATAACAACTTGATTTACCAATGTTAAATAAACTTAAAATTCTTTGTAGGCACTATGTATCAACATGATACAAAATCAAAAATCATCTTTTCCCCAGCATCGGACTTGAAGTTATCAACAGCCCCCCCAATAGCCCACAACACGCCTCCCTTGGCTTCCCTTCGATAGCCCTTCGTTCCTCACCTATCCGTAGCTCACCATAAGCGTCTCGTTCTCGTATCCGTTAGCATGACGGACAACGATACAACATCGAAGGTACAACGAAAGAACCTCGGGTGAACCCCGGGACCACATTGGGTGTGCAGTGTAGCACTTTCTTAACCCCTGCACAGCAGCGACTGCCGTCGCTACGACTCGCGATAATGGTACTGCCCCTTGCCACGGGTCACATGGCCGTATTGCACCGCATTCTGCGGGCAATAATGGTAACACGCCTCACAATGGTTGCAGTTTCCGTTCCAACGGGGTTTTCCATTCTCAATCGTGATATTATGCAGCGGGCACACTTTGGCACACAAACCGCAACCCACACAGGCATCGGTAGCACGATACTTCTTGTCCGACACCCATTTCACAAATCCCTTGCCAATGCCATTAGTCTTCAGCCCCGGCATAGCTCCACGATTCAAATCCACCGTCCGGCGTTTCTCTTTGACAGCCTCAGCCAACTCCTCCACCCTCGTTTTAGCTCGCTCCAACTTCCGCTTTTCCACTTCGGGCGAATCCACATTCATGAACGCCATATTCACATACGTATTGGGCATCGCCACCCCGAAGGCAGCATCAAGCCGAAGACCCGACGACCCCAGTGCCTGCCCCAACACCTTGTCGGCCAATCCCGCATCATCGCCATAGGTAACCATCATATATGTATACGACGGCACCCCACTCAACCGCACCTTGCCAACAAAATCCAACACCAACTGTGGCGGCCGCCACGAATAGATGGGGAACACAAACCCCACCCGCTCGTCATCCTGCAACGTGTAATCCAACTGCCCCTGGCGCAACGCCTCGGGGACAAACACCAAACGGTCGCCCAACGCCTCGGCGAGAAACTCAGCCACATGGCGGCTATTGCCGCAACCCGAATAATAGAAAATCATAAGTCTCTTGTTTAAACATTAATATCACTGCACGCATTAATCACATTCACATTGCAAAGGTACAACATATTTTCCAAATAACAGAGGGAAAATTCCACTTCATGTCTCTATACACTCAAAACATCCCAAATCCTACTCCACTTTCCCTCCCAAACCACCCAACCGCACCAGCCAACATCCCTGCCAAACACAAAAGGACTTCTATAAACTAAAACACTCTCAACCATCATTGGTACCCGATAAGAATATAGCCTAATGACAATAGATGAATCAAAACCAATTATATATGACAAGCATAAAAAGTCAGAGACATATGTGTCTTCAGCATGCTTATCGGGCATCCATGATTCATAATCTCAAGAAATGCCAATCATAACCATCATAATAGTATAAAGAAAATCAAACATATACCCTCTTTTTTTAAAAAATTATAGTAAAACATTCATTGCCATATGAAAAAATAGTCATATCTTTGCAGTCGAAAATCGAATGTCTAATAACGGTCGTCCGGCAGGTCAATGGGTTCTGCCTATTGCGATGACCCAGAAACAATAAAAGCAACAAATAGAACCCTCCATAAATAATAAAACACAATGAAAAACGCTAACATCATCGTCAACAAGGCCGAAATCAAAACCATGCTTGACAAGACCAACCGCCAGTTCCGCATCCCCACATGCCCGGAACCTATCAAAATAGACAAACCGTTCGCCATCATTGAAATCAAAGAGAAACTTCTCCGTGAACCGAACGAGAAAGAAATCAAAGAGGAAATCTCCCGTATCAACAAACTCCATGTGAGCGAGTACCAGTCCGAGCGCCATGCCCTCATAGCCATCTACGAGGCTGCCAATGGCAAACGCTGGTACAAAAACACAAACTGGTGCAAGGCAGAGGTGCCCATCTCCAAATGGTTTGGCGTTACCGTGACTCCCGATTACGTCTTCACACACGAAGGCAAGATTGTGAACGTCATGGGTCACGTCACCCGACTTGAACTTGGCCACAACAACATCTACTGTGGCAAACTGGAGGATAACGGACGCATCTCACCGCGCATCAAAGACCTCCCCAAACTCAAACTCCTCAGCCTCAGCTACAATTTCATCCATGGCCATATCCCCGACGAAATCTATGGCCTTAAGGACTTGGAAGAGCTGTACCTTCAGTTCAACCAGCTGGAGGGAGGCATCAGCTCCAAGATTGGCCAGCTCAAGAAACTCCGTCGCCTCCAGCTTGACCACAACCACCTCACAGGCCCCATCCCTGCTGAAATCGGCAACCTCGCCAACATGGAATGGCTCTGCCTCCACGTCAACGACCTTGACAACGGCTACACAACCAGCATCCGTAACGGCAAACCCGTAAAAGTCAAGTCCATCAACATCCCTGCCAGCTTTGCCAAACTCGCCAAGTTGGAAAACTTCATGGTCTACACGAACCAACTCTCCGGCACCATCCCCGCTGCCCTCAAGAAGCACCCCAAATACAGCAAATGGCAAATCAACCCCCAGCAAGACAAAGAGTCTTTGAGCTAACAAAGCTGTAAACCATCCAGAATCATTAGTAGCCGACAGAACACGTCGGCTGAATCGAGAAAAGAAAGGGCTGGCCTCTCCCAACGCCAGCCCTATCGTTTATCCTTGCAGCCACCAACAACAAAGAACAATCAACGGACAGACACACACATTTTCAAACAGCTGGCATATGTTCAACCCTGAAACCATATAACCGCCTAACCTCCGCGCCCCTCGCCCTCTCTTCACCATTCAAAATTCTATTACACCCTCCACACTCAATCAATTATTCAAGATTCACACATTAACACATTCACGCATTCCCACATTCAACTAACACATTCACGCATTCCCACGTTCAAAAGATTCCCACATTAACACATTCACGCATTCAAAAAATCACACATTAACGAATTAACACATTCAAAAGAGTCCTACATTAATGCATTCCCACATTCAACTAACACATTAACGAATTCGCACAATCAAATGTGCATTGATGGAATCGCTTGAGAGATTTCGTTAGTTAAACCTATACCACTTTTTTACTTTCAAATCAATAATTCTAAAAATATAGGCGTTCCTTTTTTGTGTTTTGGATGGTTCTCTACTATCTGTTCGAGTAATTTCTGACCATTCAGTTCTTGTGCATCCAATGAAGATTCGGTAATCTTAAATGTCATGTACTTCTTGCCGGGTTTTTCATTAGGATAGCCCATCTCTTTTAGTTGTACTCCTGTCATTTCAGAGCACGATTCAATACCATATACTAATTGTTTGTTTGGATGCTTTACATCATACAGAATTAAGCGTTTCGTTCTTTCAAACAAAGCCGATTCTCTTGACATCGAACCTTTTCTTGCTCCAAGTCGGATATTATATAAACCCTGTTGCTGAATCCAGTTTAGGTGTTCCTTGTCTTTATAACAACCTATCAGAATGATTCTACTATCACCAAATAAGTTTGTGAGATTATGATTTGGCCTGTCCCATTGATAACATTCATAATCCTCGGCTGCTATCGGTACTTCAGTCTCATCTTCATCGAAACCATAGGGAACTTCATTGTCTCGCATAGAATCAACATCGGGTTTATTCTTCAAGGTCTTATACACTTCGGTTACAAAAATGCCTAACACCTGTTTTTTGAGTTCTGGATTGGACAAGAGCATCGAGAAAAAGTCTTGGTTTTGTTCTAAACCTTGCACCAATGCGTCGTCAATATCGTCAAAGTAAGAGAACTTGAACTCTTCTTCAGAATTGACAAGTGCCGACTGCTGTAGTTTCTGCGACTTGAGCAGTATCTCTTTTATCTGTAGCATCGCTTGTGCTGCTACATCCTTATCGAATTTATTTCCAGTGCGGTTATTGATTTCTTCGATAATCTCCGATAGTTTTTTCTCCTCGTCTTCCGACAATTGTGTTTCTGCTTCTGGCAATTTGACGTATGGATTGGCAATGAGGTCTGGCTTTTTGTATTCCCCCTGTAGCTTGTTCAAGAAGTTGTTTGCCACAATCTGGTCTTTCAGAGAGAAACCTTCGCCCGATTGGTCTTTCTTAAACCACGATTGTAGATTGGCGCAGAACTTGTATTTCTTGTGCAACTGGACATCCTCAAAGTGGCTTGCCATGATGACAAATTCATAAAGCCGTACAAAACGCTTAAGGTTGGCCACGAAATCATTTTTATTTTCTTCCGATAAATTGTTGGCTCTACGTTCTGCCTTTTGCAGGTAGCCAGTCATCTGAATCTTCTGCCGGTCGGTGGGCTTGGCTATTGCTATCAGTTCGGCGAAATTGTCAATGTCATATTCATCCAGCACGCCAAAGCCGTCCAGCTTGGTCTCAATCTTGTAGATATCGCTCGGCGTGATGTTGTTTTCGAGTCTGGTTGCCGTGTAATAGGGTGCGAACGATTTCTTGATATCATCGTAAGTGTTGCAAAAATCAAGGATGAAGGTCTTCTTCTTGTACGGCGGACAGATGCGGTTCAGGCGCGACAGCGTCTGCACGGCTGCTATCTTTTTCAGTTTCTTCAGCACATACATCGCACAGAGGCGTGGCTGGTCGAAGCCTGTCTGATATTTGTTGGCGACCAACAGAATGCGGTTCTCGTCCTTATCGAAGGCTTCCGGCAGCGCCTTTTCAGATATGCCGTTCATGCCCATCTCGGTATATTCCGTGTCGGGGTGCTCGCTCATTTTCACCTTGCCCGAGAAGGCCACAAAACAGGCCATATCACTATATCCGTGGTTGCTGATATATTTCTCGAAAGCCAGTTTATATTTAACCGCAGCCTGACGTGATGCCGTCACCACCATAGCTTTCGCCGTCCCACCAAGTTCCTGCATTACTACATCGCGGAAATGCTCTATGATAATCTCAGTGCGTTTTTCGATATTTTCATCGGTGAGGTCCACCAGACGGGCAATCTTCCGTTTGGCTTTACCCGATTTATACATCGGGTCGTCTTCTATAGTCTTGTTGATGTTGTAATAGGTCTTGTACTCCATGTAGTTGACCAGCACATCCAAGATAAACTCTTCCTCGATGGCTTGCTTCATGGAGTATAGGTCGAAAGCTTCGTTCTTGCCACTCTTTCCCGGACGGCCGAACAGTGCAAGGGTTGTGGGTTTCGGCGTAGCCGTAAAGGCAAACATCGAAACATTGGGTTGTTTGCCGTTGGCACGGATTTCTGCTGTGAAGATGTCGTCCTGTTCCAACTCGTCGTCATCTACCTCGCGGCCTTTGCCCAGCACCTGCGTTACCGCTCCCATATCTTTGCCGGCTGTCGATGAATGTGCCTCGTCGATGATGACGGCAAAGTGCTTGTTGTTAATCTTCTTGATGGTGTCGACGATGTAGAGGAACTTCTGTATGGTGGTGGCAATAATCTTGGTATTGCCTTCCAATGCGCGGCGGAGGTCGTCGGCCGAGCAGTTGTCGTCCATCACCTTGATTAAACCCGATTTGTGGTCAATCTGCTTGACTGCATCTTGCAGCTGTCGGTCAACCACAACCTTGTCGGTTATCACAACAATGTTGTCAAAAATCTGCTGGTCCTCCAAGTCGTGCAGTGAGGCAAGTCGGTGTGCCAGCCAGGCGATAGTCTTGGTCTTGCCTGAGCCTGCCGAATGCTGGATAAGGTAGTTCAGCGAAGTGTGGTTGACCATCAAGTCGTCCACCACCTTGCGGATGGTGCGCATCTGGTGGTAGCGCGGGAAGATGGGGTGCTCAACAATGTGTTTCTTGCCCGTCACCTTGTCTTTCTTCTCGGTTTTCTCCACAAAGACAAACCGCCCGATGAGGTCGTAGAGTGTATCCTTGGTGAGGATGTCCTCCCACATATACGACACCGAATATTTGTCCTTGTATATCGGGTTACCCTTGCCTGTGTTGATGCCTTCGCCACGACCGGTGTTGAAAGGTAGGAATGTTGTTTCCAATCCACGCAGTTCGGTGGCCATATAGACCTCCTCCAAGTCCATCGCGAAGTTCACAAAGCATCCGGCTTTCTTCTGGAACAGGCGTGTCTTGGGTTCTCGGTCTTCACGGTATTGACGGATAGCATGTGTATAGTTCTGTCCTGCTTGGTTGCATTTGAGTTCGAACGAGATGATGGCCAATCCATTGAGGAAGATGACGAGGTCGATGCGCTCTTTGTCGCTTGCCCACACTTCTTCCATCACCGAGAAAATGTTCTTGTTTGCTTTGGCCATGAGCTTCTCATTGATGCTGGTGGCGGGCTTGGTGTAGAGCAGGTCGAGTTTCACGTTGGCAATCTCAATGCCGTGTTTCAGCACATCGATGAGTGAGCGCGACGACTTGCATATTTCGAGGTTGAGGAAATTGAGCAAGCCTTCGCGGTAGTTTTCTTTGAGTGTGTTGCGAATCTTGGCCATTTTCTGAGGCTGTGTCTCTTCGAGGAACTTGAAGAGCATATCTGGGTCCATCGCAAAGCGACGGTCGTAGTCGGTTGCGTTACGCACTACGTATCCGTTCTCCACCAGTCGCTGGATAATAAACTTCTGGTAATCCTTCTCGGTCAGTATTGTATTCATATCACTTGCTTTTGTTCAATTCATTGTATAATGCCAAACCTTTTACAGTCAGCAGATACTTCTGACGGGGATGGCGTGGGGATTGAGGGTAAAGCAGGCGGAGATATCCTTCCGCTATAGTGGGATTAAGATATAGATTCAAAACATTCTTTCTATCTTTTAGCCCTAAACCTGCCATTATCTCTGATACCGACAATTCCTTTTCTCCTACAACATTCACTAATCTTATGATACCCGGATTGTCCGTATGTAGCTTATCCTCTACTTGTGGGGTACTTGTGGGGTGCTTGTGGGGTGCTTGTCCTGTACTTGTAGGGTGTGTCCATTCTTCCGGTGGGTTTACCAACAGATACCTGTTCTTCAACTCATTGTTTTCTCCCATCAGCAGGTTTCGGAAGAATAGCTCAAGGTAATGGCTATCCTGACTGATACCTTTTGCCACATTCTTGTAGTTGGCTCTGACCAGAGCGTTGCGGAAATACCACGAGTGTTCCTCGAATAAGCGGTTGTCTGCCTTGAAGCCAATGGATTGCAAGTATTTAATGGTGAAAACAGCAGTGGTTCTGGTATTTCCCTCTCGGAAAGGGTGTGTCTGCCAAATGCCGGAGACGAAGTTCGACAAGTGGGTAATAACATCTTCCATCGAGAGACCTTTGTAGTCGAATTGTTTTTCTCTGTCGATATCGTACTCCAATGCCATCCGCAAATCTTGCCAACGGCCATATAGTACCGTATCGCCTCGAAGCACCCATTCGTCTTTGGTAAAGTCGTATGTGCGCAGTTCTCCAGCGTGTTTGAACACGCCGTTGAAGATATTTCTATGGATGGCGATGAGTTCATTGGCACTGAATGTGAAGGCTCGTTCGTTGATGATTTTGGCGATATTTGCCGACACACGGTCGGCCTCCTGTTTTTCATCGTCATCATCGTCATGCTGTGTCTTGGAGACATAGTATTGTTTCACCAGCTCTTTGGCCTGGTCGATGGTGATTTCTCCCTCGATATGGCGACGAGCCGTCTGCTTCAGGTATTCCGACACTTGAAGACCATCCACGGCCTGCAAGCCGATGGCTACTTTCCAGGCTTCAGCCTTCTCGCGCTTGTGCGGTTCGCTCGCAACAATATACTCGTCAAAGTCAAGATAAGTTTGCTTTACTGTATCGTCTTTCATATCACTTGTTTTTTGCCGGTTACGTATTCGTAGATAAGCGAGGACTTATAAGCCTTCAGGGTTTCTATCTGCTGTGTTTTGTTTACTATCGCATTTTGTATCTCATCTAACTTATGATCAATATAATCTGCTATCTTCTCCTGTTCTTCTATAGGTGGTAAAACAATACAAATTTCTCCCAATTTCTTCCATCCCAAATCACAAGAACGCACACGGATGCCCGTAGATAAGGCAAGAAAAACATCGCCATAAGCCATATTCCGCAAATAGTACATTAAATACCGCTTGTTATATTTGGAATCAAGGACATTTAATACAGGAGTCCCCTTGCCTCTTGAATCAGAAATACCTATTGAACCAGCGAATCCGTCCATTCCGTGAACGACTAAGTCTCCTGGTTCAATGCCTTGGTATCCGTACTCTTTTGCAGACAGTGTAAACCCGTCCTCTCTGCGATTACTTCGTAAGGTGACTTCGCCGTCTCTAAAACAAGTTATAACTCCGTCATCTTCTTTAACAGGACGTTGTAGCAACCGGAAAGTATATTTCCCCTTCTGTATGTCCCAATGTGCCGGGATGGTTTCTGCCCAGGGGATTCCGGATTGTTTCATTGGGGCGTTGGGGTTAAGGCCACGTGTGACTGTTTCGGCGATGATGGATTTCTTGTATTCTGCGAGGGCCTTTACCTCTGCCTCTAAATCTACCAACAACCCGTCAATCTCCGCACACTTCTTATCAAGGAAATCCGCAATGGCTTTCTGCTCGGGGAGAGGGGGAAGAGGAATGGGCATTTCATTAACGATAGATTTCGTAAGATTTACTATAATGGTTCCCCTTCGAAAAACATCTATGTATGTTCCATAAAACGAGCTTTTACTAAAAAGCCACATAAAATATTCCCCGTATATTTTTTCACTACATAAACGAAATTTCGCCAATCGCTGATTGATAATACCATTTTTCATTCCAGAGGAAATCTCCATAGCCCTACCAAGAGATCCAACAATAGGAAAAACTATATCTCCTGTCTTGACAAGAAATTGCGACATTTCATAACGCCTTGTTTCTGGCAGATATAAATCATTGTCACTCTCGTCTGTCATTAGTGCTATATGCTCGGGAGTATATACAAGTATTTTTCCTTCTTGTTCAAGCTTATCTGTAATCAAAGAACTTCCAAAGGGCCCAGCCTTATAACCGGTAATCTCATATTTTATCTTGGTCATGCCCCATTCTCTTGGGATTGTTCCAACCCATTTTATCCCGCTATTTTTCATCTCCCGTGCCATAATCAGTCAAAGATTTTTGTAATACGCTCGGCAATGGATTTCTCCAGTTCTTCGAACTGCGCCCGGAGGATGCTGCTGTCGGTGGGTTTCTGATACTTATAGAAATAGCGGGTGAAGGGTATCTCGGCACCAGTCTTGATGACGGGTTTCTTCTTGCTGAGGTCTTCCTCGAAGAAAGCTTTTGCATCAGGAATGTGCGGTAGCACTTCGCGTTTCATGTAGGTGTCGATGTCCTCGTCGTAGCGCACTATCTCCGTGTCTTTCGTCTCCTTGTCGTAGATGATGTTGCCCTTCTTGTCGTGCTGTATCTCGGCGGTCTTGTCCATCACCGACAATCCGTCGGCGATGGAAGCAAAGAGTTTGTCTTTAACTGGCACAAGTTCGCCCAACGCTTTCTGCAACACAGGTGCAAATGTTTCGGGTGACTTGTACACCTTATCCGAAACGGCTTTATGCAGTGCATTCACAATCTTATTGTAACGTGGCTCGTTGGCCTTATAATCCTCCACTTTCTTCAACTCTTTGTCGGTGGGATCTTCCTTTTCATCCACCTCAGCAATTTTGGCTCCATCGTACAACGAACCCAGAGAACTTTTCATAAGCATCTGTTCGATGCGCTCCTCGTTGATGGCATAGCTGCGTTGTAAAGGCTGCATCACCGCATACTCGCGATAGATGAACTCTGTGTTGGGATAAATCTTGCAGAGGTCGTTCTCCTCGAAGTTAAGATACAATTCAGTAATAGCTTTGCGCTCGGCAGGGCCTATTTCGTTTTTCTTGTTGCCAAGGGGCTTGCGCAGCTTGTGGCAGAGGGAGGTGGCATCAATCAGTTGTATCTTGCCCTTGCGTTCCGCACGCTTATTCATCGACAGCACCCAGATGTAGGTGGCGATGCCTGTGTTGTAGAAGAGGTCGGTGGGTAGGGCGATGATGGCCTCGATTCGGTCTTCTTCCAATAGCCAACGGCGTATCTGGCTTTCGCCCGAAGCCGTTCCCCCAACGAAGAGTGGAGACCCGTCCTCAATGATGGCGGCGCGTCCGTTCTTGGGGTTGAGCTTGTCGACGGCCGACTGTAGGAACAGCATCTGCATATCGCCTGAACCAGGCAGTCCTGCCCCCCAACGGCCAGCAAAGCCTTTCTTGTATTCATCTTGTACTGCGTCTTCTACACCCTCGCCAGCATCTTTTCCGCCCCACGCCTGACCGAAAGGCGGATTCTCTATGACAAAGCGCATCTTGGTATCGGGGAAAGCGTCGGCCTTCATTGTGTCCTGCAAACGGATGTTTGAAATGTCCTGTCCCTTGATGAGCATCTCGGCCAAACACATGGCGTATGACTCGGGGACAACCTCGTGGCCGAACAGACGTATATTCGCATTAGGATTGAAGCGCTTGATGAAGTTGTAGGAGGTGGAAAGCATGCCACCTGTGCCGCAGGCCTGGTCGAGGATGGTTATTTCTCTGCCCGGTTGCAACACATCGTCGCAGCCTTCGGAGAGCAGCACGCTCACCATTGCCTTGATAATGTCTCTACCGGTATAGTGGTCGCCCGCTTCAGCATTCTCAGAAAACTTACGGATTAGCTCTTCGAAGATATAGCCCATCTTCATACCGTCGATGGTCTTTGGGTCGAGGTCGAGTTCGGAGAAGGCTTTCACCACGGAATAAAGACGGTTGTGCTTGTCCATCTTCTCAATCTGCCGGTCGAATTCTAGATTGCGGATTATGCCCTGCACATTGGCAGAGAAGCCCTCGATATAGGCGGTGAGGTTAGCCACAAGGTGCTCAGAGTCGTTGCATAACTCGGCAAGGTCGAAACGCGAAGTGTTGTAGAACTGATAGCCCGAAAGTCGTTGCATGGCTTTCTCCGGATAGTTCGGATTCTTCTTGTATTGTTCCACAACTTTGTTTTTTGTGGGTGCAAGGGCGCACTCGAAACGCCGAAGAATGGTCATCGGGATGATGACATCCTTGTATTTGTCACTTTGGTAAGGTCCGCGCAGCTTGTTTGCGATGGACCAAATGAAGTTCACCTCCTGGGAGACATCGATGGGTTTGTCATCCCACATCGGGTCGATATGACTGTTAAGCGTATTTGCCATAATTATTGTTCAATCATTTTTTCTTTTAGCTTGAAAGACCTTGGGTCAATAGTCATTTGATATAGCTTAATATCAGGATTGCATTTATGGGCGACCTTGATGATTTTATCTTTATCTTTCTCGCTTATGTTTACTCCCAAATAGACAGATTCGAAACATTCTCCGCCAATATCAAGAAATGCACGGACTGTATTCCAAGGAATGGGGCCATCTTTGTCGTCCTGCCCCGGTAATAGACGCATATACTCAGACCATGGGTCATAAGATACAAGGCGCACCTCTTGCTCATGCTGCCATTCTTTGGCTTTGGTGGCAAATAGATTGCAAAATAGGTCGTTGGAATCATGGGTGGTATCATGCCCATTGATAATATCTCGGTATTGAACCTCATATTCATGGCATCCAATGATGAGACCAATCATGCGGTTATAGTACTTCCTTGTTTTTTCCATATCTAATCCGATGCAGATACCTGTATTTTTAGAGTAATAACTCCACATCAAAATGGAATCATGGACTTTAGAAAGGCTACAGATGTAAGTTTTTTCGCGTTGGTTTAGCCCCTTGTTATATTCCAAGTCAGAAACCACCTTTGATGGCAAGCCTCTATACTGGGGTATCGCATGCGGTGGAATGTCTATATACACAGGATGACAGTCGAATGGGTCGTTCAACTGCGTAGCGTTGGTGAACATCAGAGTGCCATAATACAGCATCATTAGCCCACCACAGGCATCAAGGTATTTGTATAATATCGTTTCACCCATTTTACTGGAATTCTCTTGTTGATACTATAGTTAGACCACTTTTTTCATAGGCATCTGTTGTACCATCTCACTCATCAGCAACTTTCCTTGCCAACGAACATGCCTATTATGTGCCTTTTTGTCATTCTTTGTTTTGGCTTATTATGTGTTCAACCTCCCAGTGTCCTTGTTTCCGGCCTCCTACTCTTTGCAGGATTTCCCTTTTTCCTTAACAGTCTGATTGCTTTTTCAATACCGCTCGTTGACATCTCTAATCGTGAGGATAGTTCCTCAATGGTTATTCTTGGGTTTGCCGTAATCTCCGACAGAATCTTTTCCGTACTCTTTTCCGTACTTACACTTTGAGCGTCGGGATTGTTGCGCGGTATGGTGACAAGCGTGCCGCCTTGCGCATTTGCAAACCCACATAACTCGGCCAGAAAGTCATCGCGCCATCGCTGCTTGAATTCTATGTTTTGAGTCTCTACCATCTTATCTTGTTACTATTGCAACCCTCACTAATATAGTTTTTTTCTCCTTGTAACAATCTGCAAAAATACGATTTTTTTTTCAATTAGAATTGCCCAAAGTCGTATTTTAACATATCGGATGAGTACGAAATGACTTTATTATCTGACAACTTCTAATGAGGGTCAGACAGACCAAAGGAATGATGAACCCATGAAGAGGGACCGAAGAAGGGTTGAAGGGGGATTGGGGGTGGCAATGCTGCTTGTCGGGTCAATGTAACCTCGCTCGTTAGTCCTCAGTTCTCCCATCGTTCTCCCATCGTTCTCCCATTACAAAAGGAGAACTGATGGTATAAGGATACATCGTATGATGAAAACAGAGCGGGGAAAGCAGGCGGGAAGGACATCAGAAACAGGTTGATGCCCCGATAGGTGAAGGAACCGATAGCGTACGGACTGCGACGAAGCCAAGGGGGTTACATGGCTACAGGTTCCTCATGGATGAGCATTGGGCTGGACCAATAATTGGAGTCGGAGACCACCTTTGCGATGTTGTCGTTTTCCACGCTGATGCGGATGCCGAGGAAGGGGCTACCCTCATACAAGTATTCGTGCACTGGAAGGAGGCTGTCGCCCGACTCGATAAACTCGCATCCTATCCAGCCATACTTGTCCACCGCTGTGTCGCATATATAGCGGTAGTCACATGGGCTGCCCACCCGGTAGTCGAACTGAATCACTGTGTCACCAATCCACTTCACCAACAAGAGATAATTGCGTGTGCTATCCCTGTAGAACCTGTCCCATTGGACAGAGTCATCCGGTTTATCCATCTCGGCAATACCCTGCTCCCCGTTGGCGGAATTCATATTGCAGGCGACCGGCAACATGGATCCCGCCAAGACTGTCAAAAAGAAAAAAAACTTGTGTTTCATATCTTGATGTTCCAAAAATCATGCAAAGATACACATTATTCCCGACACCGCCGGAGTTGACTCCCCTTTTTGTTCGACGAAAGCGCTTTATTATCACATTATATATTGTACTACAACACGATAAACTATTTTTCATAGGGTCTGTTGATAACTCATTTCATGATATAAAAAAAGTATTGTGTACTTTAGCAGTCTGAAAAAAAAATGCGTCATCGCAGTAATCATTTGTTATTGTCAAACTTACAAAGAAAAACACCTATGCAGTCCGACATGTTTTTAGATTTTGGTAGTGATAATCAACACATTAGACCAAAGACGTATACTCAGTACAAGCCCGACGAGATTATGAAATCGTCTATTGAATACTTTGGAGGAGACGAACTTGCAGCCAATGTGTGGATGAATAAATATGCCCTGCGCGACGAAGACAAAATCTATGAATTGAACCCCGACATGATGCACCATCGCTTGGCGTCGGAGTTTGCCCGCATAGAGAACAACTACCCCAACCCCATGTCGGAGGAGACCATCTATGAATTGCTGAAAGATTTCCGCTACGTCATTCCTCAGGGAAGTCCCATGTCGGGCATAGGCAACAACTTTCAGGTAGTGTCGCTGTCGAACTGCTTTGTGATTGGCAATAGCGGGAGCAGCGATTCGTATGGCGGCATTATGAAGATAGACCAGGAGCAGGTGCAGCTGATGAAACGGCGCGGCGGCGTGGGTCATGACTTGACACATATCCGTCCCAGCGGAAGCCCCGTGAAGAACAGCGCATTGACTTCGACGGGCATTGTGCCTTTCATGGAACGTTACAGCAACACCACCCGAGAGGTGGCCCAAGGCGGCCGTCGCGGTGCCTTGATGCTGAGCATTAGCATCAAGCACCCCAATGCAGAGCAGTTTATCGATGCCAAGCTGGAGCAAGGGAAGATCACGGGTGCCAATGTGAGCGTTAAAATCACCGACGAATTCATGCGTTGCGTGCGCGACGGGAAGCCCTTTGTGCAGCAATACCCTGTCGACTCGTCCAAGCCTATGGTACGCCAGGAAATCGATGCCCGCAAGCTTTGGAACAAGATTATCCACAATGCATGGGCTTCGGCAGAGCCCGGTGTGCTGTTCTGGGACACCATTCTGCGCGAGAGTGTGCCCGACTGCTATGCCGATTTTGGCTACCGCACCGTCTCCACCAATCCCTGTGGAGAGATTCCACTGTGCCCATACGACAGCTGCCGTCTGATAGCTGTAAACCTGTACAGTTATGTTGACAATCCCTTCACCCCTGAAGCCACTTTCAATTTCGACAAGTTCCGCGATCATATAACCAAAGCCCAGCGCCTGATGGACGACCTCATCGACCTTGAGTTAGAGAAGGTGAACAAGATTCTGGCCAAGATAGACAGCGACCCCGAGAGCGACGACATCAAGAGTGTGGAACGCAACCTGTGGCTTAACATCAAGATGAAGTGCCTGGAAGGCCGCCGAACCGGTTTGGGCATTACCGCGGAGGGAGACATGCTTGCCGCCATGGGGCTGCGCTACGGGAGCGACGAGGCGACAGAGTTTGCCGTGAAGGTGCAGCGTACTTTGGCCTGCGCGGCTTACGGCTCGTCGGTGACCATGGCCAAAGAGCGTGGCAGTTTCCCCCTCTACGATGCCAACCGCGAAAAGTTGAATCCTTTCATCCAACGTCTGGCTGAAGCCGACCCGAAACTTTACGCCGAGATGGTGCAGAACGGACGCCGCAACATCGCCCTGCTTACCATTGCCCCTACAGGCACCGTGAGCATCTGCACACAGACCACATCGGGTATCGAACCCGTGTTCTTGGTGAGCTATAAACGCCGCAAGAAAATCAACCCCAACGACAAAGACTCCTCGAAACACAAAGTGGTCAAAGACGAAAACGGCGACTACTTTGAGGAATACAACGTGCTGCATCCTAAATTTATCGTATGGCTGAAGTTGAAAGGGTACAGCATGGAACAGATCGACAAAATGGACGACAAAGAAATAGATCGTCTCATAGCCCAATCGCCATACCACAAAGCCACCTCGGCCGACATCGACTGGGTGAACAAAGTGAAGATGCAGGGAGCCATACAGAAATGGGTGGATCACTCCATCAGCGTCACCGTCAACATCCCGAAGGAGACTTCGGAAGAAATAGTAAGCACAATCTATCAGACGGCATGGGAGTCGGGTTGCAAGGGATGCACCATCTATCGCGACGGATCGCGCCACGGCGTACTTGTGTCGAAAAGCGAGAACAAGAACTGCAATGACAACGAGTTTAACGAAAACAAGGCACCCAAACGTCCCAAGAAACTGGAAGCCGAGGTGGTTCGTTTCAAGAACGAGAAGGAGGACTGGATTGCCGTGGTGGGCATGTACGAACATCGTCCATATGAAATCTTTACTGGTCGTGCAGAGAACTTCGTCCTGCCCAAATGGGTGGAGAAAGGATGGGTGATACGTGTCAAAGAAAAAGGAGACGAGCACGCCCGCTATGACTTCCAATTCCTTGACCAAGACGGCTACCACGTAACTATGGAAGGTCTGTCGCGCATGTTCAAGAAAGAGTACTGGAATTATGCCAAGCTCATCAGCGGAATCCTGCGACACGGTATGCCCATACCCAATGTGGTAGACCTGATTGGCAAATTGAACTTCGATGTGGACAGCATCACCACATGGTCCAACGGTGTGGCCCGTGCCCTGAAACGCTACATCAAAGACGGCACCGAGACTGGCGAGACCTGTCCCGACTGCGGAGGGAAAATCATCTACACCGGCGGCTGCAAGAGCTGTCCGAACTGCGGATGGTCGAAATGCAGTTGATGCGACAAACTTTAGCAAAAGCATCCAAACCTCAGTAAAAACAGCGGTTATTCAACAAAACAACAACATATCCTGCAGCATTCAGTAACCATCTATTCAGGTAGATTGTTTATATACACGAATAATTGGAAACCAATACTTTATTGACATTTTTGATATCACCGGAGAAGCCTCCCCCACGGGAGGCTTTTTTTAGGGGATAAAAATCAATCTGTTCAAATAAAAAAAAAGTTGTACTTTTGCATGGCATTTTTATATATAATGAATAGCTCCATGCAATACAAAAAACAACAACTCACAATCAGATTATCCGCGCTCCTGATACTTTTGCTGCCCGCCTTCCTTTTTGCCCAACAGGTGGTAGTGATGCCTCATCTTGGCACAGACACGCTGACTATCAACCGACAGAACTGCTACACCATATTGGACCCCGGCGGCTACTCGAACTATTCCAACAATGAGAACTCCTGGCTGTATATTTATTCCACGTCGGGCAGTTTCATGTTACGGTTGAATTATGAAACCAGCGCAACCGACGACTGCAGCGACTATCTTGACATTTTCAGTACGGCCGACAGCAATTCATGGCCTACACGCTACTGCGGGTCGTCATCGAACGGTATGTGGTGGAGCGGCGACACAAGCTCGCTGATTCATTTCCGTTCGAACACCCATGCCTCGTTCAGAGGATATGAGATACAGGTCATTTTCCCGAACACCATCTACAACTGGGCTTCGCAGGCTGTGGACGACAGCACCATTACCTTGACCTGGGATGACAATCTGCCCGAGGCCACCGGATGGACAATCACTTATTTCTGCGACGAAGATTCTCTCCACACCGTGACCAGCAACACCAAATCGGTTACCATCACTGGACTGCGCAACAACACATACTATGCCTATTACATTGAGAACAACGCCACCGCCTGCATGGAGACCGCTCGTCAATACTTCATTGTGAGTCATCCCGACAACCAATTATACACCCATCCTGACGGCAGCCATTTCGTTCTTACCAGCGGAACATGCTACACCATCAACGCCACTTCCGGTCCCGGTAATAACAATTTGCCTACAGGATGGATTAGCACCAACCTTACAACACCCGACCACGTAGGATTCTATGCCGACGGATGGAGTTCCAACTACTATTTTTCCGCCGATTGGAGTACCAACTATGGTTTCGGGGGCAATGCCACATTCTGGGACAACAACCGACGTCATCACCACAAGTTTTATTTCCCATTGGGTTCGGCCACATTGACTCATGCCGAAAACACCAAATTCCAATACCGTCTGATTTGGGAGAACAACCATATTATCGTTCCCACTGTCACCAACGTTACACCTACTTCGGCCACAATACAGTGGACCGACACATCGGCTTCCACCCAGTGGACTGTCCGCTATTCATCCACCGAGGATCATTGGATTTCACGCACCGTCGCCTCCACCAACATCACACTTAACGGCCTTGAACCAGGCACCCAATATGTCTACACCATCCAAGGCAACATCACTGACTCATGCACCACTCCCTACCGCCATGCCTTTTTCACCAACGGCCTTACCGACACGCTTGTCATGCCTTACCGCAACACCGACACCACCATACTACAACCCGGCAGCTGCTATACCATTGTGGATGCCGGAGGTGGTTCGAACAACTATTTCCATTCCGACTTCTCCGCCTACACCCTCCGTACTGCCAATGGGCGTGGATTCCGGCTGAAAGGATGGCACAATATCCTTCCTCCCGACCGCCTGTTCATCTACTATGACGGTTATTGGCACAGCTACGATAACGACAATAGCGATTTTGAGATCTTCTGTTCGGATGGTTTCTGCACCATTGGCTTCACCTCAGACCCAGAGGAAAATGGATTAGGTTTCGCTTTCAATATCATCCAGATGGATACCACCATCACCAACCTTCAGTCCTCGTCAATAACCACGAATAGTGCTACCGTATCGTGGACCGACCCGACACCCTCCAGTTTCGGATGGCAGGTACACTACGGCAATGACGAAGACAATATCCAAACACTCAATGTCACCACCCCATCTGCCACCCTCACCGGCCTCACCCCTGGCACACAATACATCTACTACATCACACGTCAGGGAGCGGGCGCAACCTGCCAATATTCCGACCGTCGCGCATTTATCACCCAAGGCGGCGACAACAACACCATTATCATGCCCTATCGTGGCATTGACACCTTGGTCTATACCCCGGGCAACTGCTATACCATTCTCGACCCCGGTGGCGAGGAACACGACTATTTCAACTACGATACCAGCCAGATAATCATCACCTCAACCAATGGAAGTGATTTCTTCATTACCGGAGAGTTCGACTACGAAAGCCTTTACGACGTACAGAACAACGGCTACGATGGCGAGGATGTCCTCCGTACAGGTGTCAACCCATCCAACGACCACGACTTCAACAACGAACTTAACGGTTACTGGACTTGGTACAATGGCAGTCGTTTCCGTATCCAAAGCGAGAACGGATTCCTCCGCCTACGTTGGAGCACCAATGGTAAGACCCATCGCAAAGGATTCCATATCCGAATAGACCAGGACAACCAAGATTTCGACGAGGTGCAAATCGCCCACGTGAAAAGCACCAGCGCCGAAATCCGCTGGACCGACAACAGTGGCCATACCGGACCATGGTACATCAGCTACTCTGATGGCAATGTATGGAATTCGGTTCAAACCAGCACATCCCACACCAATCTAACCGGCCTCCAACCTTTGACCAACTATGTTTTCCACATCAGCCGTGCTCCTATTACCAACAATTGTAACCTGCAAACCCATTCCTTCACCACACTGGGTGCCAACGATATTGTCATGACACCCCACTCGCGTGACACCGTCTGGATTACTCCCGGCGAATGCTATACCGTCTACGACCCCGGTGGAATGGGCGATTACTATTCCAGCGATATTTCCACCTTGGTTATCCGCTCCACCACGGGCTTGGGTTTCCATCTCTACGGCTATGCCGATGTGAGCGATCTTCTCTCCTTCAACGAAGACGGCTCCGATGGTAACCAATATTGGTGGCATATAGACAATTGGTATCCCAACGGAATCGCCTATATCACACTCAAAACCAATGAGGCCATCAACAGTTCCGGTTTTGCATTCCGCATCACTTTCTACCCCACACTCACTTCGCTTGACACCCTCTGGCAAACAGACACCTCTATGGCCATCACATGGCAGGACACCTCCGTAGCCAATCAATGGACTGTCACTTACGGCACACATATCGACTCCCTCCGCACCATCACCACCACAACCAACCAAGCCACCTTGACGGGTCTACAGCGCAACACGCAATGCTACATCCAAATCGAAAGCAACTTCAGCGCAGGCAACTGCATCATCCCATCCATCTACGGCATACGCATGCCCCACGACCCCAATATCTTGATTACACAATACCACAACACACTTCTTGGAATCATTGGCCGGCACTCCCTTGTCGAGGGCATCGCCGACATCATACCTGTCGACGGATGCGTACACATCTACGACAATGGCGGCTTCAATCCACCCTTCCCCGGCTGTACAATGGACCACGACTTCCAATCTGCCGACGGCCGTGGTGTCTCCATCCAAGGCAACTTCAACATTGGCAATAGCTATCTCGAAATCTCAAGCAACACCACCACCTCTCAATTCGGTGGTATCGGGAACGCTTTTGTCTCTTCGGATAATGGTTACCTCTGCTTCTATGTCACCACCTCTGACAATACCTTTGACAATGGTGAAGGCTTTGACTTTGAAGTGCTGATGAACTATTCCATCCACCAAATCACCCCCACCTCCGTTACCTGTACCACAGCCCACCTCACATGGGTCGACACTTCAGGAGCCACCCAATGGTGGATAGCCTATGGTGAAGACGAGGACAATCTCGACACCGTCACTACAACCACGCGCAGCTATGACTTCAACAACCTCGTTCCCGACCGCCAATACGTCTGCTATTTTTGGAGCAACGAAACCCTTCCTGACTGTAAAGCCCCTGTTAAGCAGTGCTTCCTCACTCCCTGCGACACCTCCATCATCATTATGCCCTACAATCAGGAGTACTCTCGCACCCTCAACATCAACGAATGCTATACCATCCAAGATTTGGGAGGCCCCAACAACTACCACCACAACAGCAACCAGACCCTCCACATCCACTCCAACACCGGCGACCCCATCATACTCAAAGGCAAAGTACACATTCGCAGCAACGACCGCCTTACCATCTACGACGAAGGCTCTTGGGAATGGTATATTTGGGACTGGAGCGGTGACGACGACAATTTCGAACTCCACTCCACCACTGGCAACCTCTGCATCCAGTTTATCAGCAACGGCGACAACCGCAATGCCTCAGGCTTCGAATTCAAAGTCCTCTTCAACACAATCGGCAATATACGCACCGACCTCATGACCGACTCCACATGCCGTATCCGCTGGGACGACAATAGCTCCGCCGACCACTGGACTTTCTGGTACGGCCCCGACCGAAAACACATGGACTCCATATCCACCAACACAAAAGGTGTCCACTTAGACAGCCTTATCAATGGCACCCGCTACTCCGTCTTCATCACCAACAATGCCATTGAATGCATCGACACCACCTGGTTCGAATTCTGTGCCGGAGGCGACAACTGCATCGACTTTGCCAACCTCTACTCCTGCCACACCCGCTGCCGATACGGTGATATCAACTACCCCGACGCCTATGAGGGAATCATTGACTACGGCCCCGACAACATCTACTCGCGCCACACTGTCATGCTCGACACCACTTATTTCGACCCCCGCACAGGCAATCAGTTGCGTACCATTCCGTCCGGACACAACTACTCCGTCCGCCTTGGCAACTGGAACTATGGCGGTGAAAACGAAAGTATCACCTATGAATATATTGTCGACACCTCCACATCCGACATACTGCTTCTGCGTTATGCCGCCGTACTCGAAAACCCTGGCCACCAGCCCGAAGACCAACCCCGCTTCAAATTCTCTATCGTCGACGAATATGACAACCCCATCAACCCCGCATGCTATTCGGCCGACTTCGTCTCCTCCGACCAACTCAACTGGAACTCCTACCTCTACGACACCTGTACCGTCCTGTGGAAAGACTGGACAGCTGTAGGCATTGACCTCGAACCCCTGCAAGGCCAACGCATCTTTGTCAAACTCACCACCTACGACTGCGCACAAACAGGCCATTTCGGCTATGCCTACTTCACCCTCGAATGCGACCAAAAATACATCAAAGCAGGCGCGTGCGGTGATCTGGACTCAAACAACTTTACCGCCCCTGAAGGTTTCCGTTACCAATGGTACAACGTTGACAGTGCCAATGTTATCCTCGACACCACACGCTACTTCTCCTCTTCACAACCCGGCACCTACCACTGCCGAGCCTCCTTCGTAGGCAACACCGAAAACTCCTGCTACTTTGAGAAAACAGCAGTTGTGGGCAACATTTTCCCCTTTGCCAATTTCTCCTATAGCTTTGTCGACACCATCGACTGCCGCGTAAAAGTCCGCTTCCAGAATCTCAGCTGTGCTGCCACCGACCCCGCCCTCACCAATCTCACACCTATGGAGTGCGACTCCTACATTTGGGAATTTGGCGACGGCGACACCAGCTATGCACGCCATCCCTACCACATCTTCGAACCTGGTTATTTCAATGTCCGCCTCAAAGCCTCCTTAGGACAAGGCCTCTGCTACAACGACACCGTTATTCGCATCCTTATCCCATCCCCCTGCATCCACTACGACACAATCTACCCCTCCATCTGCCAAGGCGACACCTTCCGTCTTGCCGACTCAACCTTCCTCACCTCTGGCCAATACATAGTACGGCAAGTATTTGCTCCCGACAGCATAAAAGAAACGCTTGTCTACCTTACCGTACACCCCATATACAACTTCAATCTTACCGACACCCTCTGTACCAACCATGAGTACAACCGCTACGGCATACACATCCCCTCCGGCTCCGCCCCCAACACTACCCAGTACTTGCAAAGCTCTTTCCAGACCGTCCACTCATGCGACAGCATCTACAACATCACCCTTGTTACCAAGCCAGTCTTCGAAACCAACGCCATTGCCGATGCTTGCGACGACCAAGGCTACAGACTCTTCGACACCACAGTCTACGAATCTGGCATCTATATCGACAGCCTCCTTACCACCGCTGGATGCGACAGCGTAGTCAACCTCACACTTACCGTCCATCCCTCCTACCATACCTACACCTCCGACACCACCTGCGACGGCGCCACCTATCACTTCCACGACACCCTTATCTTCACCGCTGGATCCCACACCTACACCTACCATACCTCGGCGGGATGCGACAGCGCCTTCCACCTCACACTCACACTCTACCCACGCTACGAATTTCACGACTCCGCGACCCTTTGTCCGCGGCAACCCTACTACTACAACGGCCAAACCTACTACGCCCCCTTCACCATCTACGACTCCTACCAAACCGTCAACAACTGCGACAGCATCTACATCATCGAACTCCACACCAACGACTCCCTCTTCAAACCCCGCTGGGAAATTTCAGAAGACTCACTCCATTGGGTAGCCCTGACCGACACCCTTTGGGAAGGTTGTTCCCCCTACACCCTCTACTTCCGCAACCTCTCCACCCACACCAACAGCAGTTTTTGGGACTTTGGCGACAGCACCTCCCTCACCCAAGGAGCCAGCCCATATGACACCAACGCCTTCTTCTCACACACCTACACCACCGGCCACTACTTCTTCTCGCTCAGTGTCATCGACTCTATCGGCTGCACCGACACCCTCACTAATCCATCAGGTGTCCATGTCATACCCTCTCCCACTGCCAATTTCTTCTGGGACACCACCCAACCCTCCGAACTCCATCCCTGGACCACTTTCCACAACATCTCCATCCCCCTCGACTCCACCTGCACATCACTCTGGCTGTTCGAAAAACAACCCCTCACGCCCGACGACCTTGACTCCTCCAACGTCACCCATCCCGCCTACCGCTGGGACACCACCGATGTCGAATTACCGGCATCCTACGAAGTCTGGCTCATCCTCACCAAAGAGAACATTGGCATCACGGGCAACTCCATCTACTGTGCCGACACCCTGCTCGACACCGTCACCATTGTCCCATCCTCACTGCAATTCCCCAACGTCGTCACACCCAACAACGACGGCTACAACGACCTCTTCCGCATCGGAAACCTAATTGAATACAACCGCTACCCCTACAACAACCTCTCCATCTACGACCGTTGGGGCCACCTTGTATTCCAAGTCAACAACATCAGCCAAGAAGACCACTTCTGGGATCCCAACAGCACCAACACCCCCGACGGCACTTATTACTACCGTTTCGTCGGACAAGGAAGCGACGGCTCGGTGCAACGCAACGGCGTCATCGAAATACTCCGCAAACCTTGACCCGTCAACTGCAAAGAATGACATTCTAAAGAGGGGGCGGAAAACGCAACGTTTTCCGCCCCTTCTCTTCATAAACCCCAATCGGTCATTAGGCACTATCCAGATATCGTCCCGACACATTTCAAACCAACTTGTAAAGACCGAATCGGCTTATAGATACGATTCTTGTTTTTACCATTGCAGGGCGTGACTTGTATACCCAAAGTGTTGCCATTGGGCTATATTTGTTATGCATTTTCAGGGCGATTCATAGAAGTCCCCTTTAGTTATTCCGGCTTCCCATTGTCAATACATAACAAAAACGATGCCACCACTACTGTCATCCCCTTTCGAGACATGCCCTTTTCCTCGAGTCTCCCTCAACCTGCACCCAAGTCCCTTTCGCACTGCCCTTGGTTCGCTCTTTCACACACCCTCCTCCCTCAGTTCTTCCCCAGTTCTCCTTCTGAAATAGGAAAACGATGGGAGAACGATGGGAGAACTGAGGACTAAGGAGCGAAGGAAGAGCAGCCGAGCCCATATCGGTCATCAAGATGGAAAAGATGATATGACGGTCATTATCAGTCTTTCCATTCTGCATGTTTCCGTTTTGCCCTTGAGCCCAAATCGGTCGTTAGGTTTTATGTCAGAGTGGTATTTGTTTCGAGAAGATTGTCGGCGAAACCAGCGAAGACGTAGCGGGCTACATCGAGATGGTTTTGTCGGCAAGATTCCGAAAGAAATGCCGCTATGGAATGAAAAGGAGGTTGCTGTCGACAATTTATGTCTTTTCCGTCCTAATGACCGATTTGGGTTGAAGTCCACTGCAGGAAGTCTGCTCAGCCTAATGACTGATTTGGGTAGAACAACCGGATAACAGCCATCACTGTGCCATCCGACAGACAGGCATCGGGCTGAGAACAACCCATGGGTGGAAGCCCGACAACCCCATCGGAAAGGCAGTTTAGCTGACCATGGGACAAAAAAAAGAGGAGCACCTCTGGGGCACTCCTCTCGGATGGATGTGGCGGCAAAGAAACTGCCAAAGCTATACTACGGGTGGTTAACGAACCACAAGTTTGCGAACCATGTTGATGTTGTCGCCCACAATGCGGACAAAATAGGCTCCTTGAGCCAGCCCCTGGACGGTCATCTGCTTGGTACAATCAGCAGAGCAGGTCAACTCGTCGGAGGCAACGGTACGGCCATTCATGTCAACCACGCTGATTTTGACAGTGCCGATAGCACCACCGACAGTGATGGTGGTCTCGGTGGAGGCAGGATTGGGGTAGATGGTACACGACACTGTGCCCTCTACACTACCGATGCCGATATGGGGAAGTGTACGGAAAGTGATGACTTGAGACCAGTAGCTGTGCACTTCGTCGGAACAGATAGAGCGGACATACACATCGTATTCTGTCTCAGGTTCAAGTCCGGTGAGCGTGACAGCAGACTCGTTGGCAGTTATCGTGGTGCCAGTGCCTTCGTCGAATCCGTTGTAGCCGTATGTTACATCCCATGAGGTGGCATCGCCCTGAGGTGTCCAGTTGACAACAGCACTGACGTCGGTCACATCGGAGACAGCCACATTGCTTACAATCTGGCATGCAGAGGTGCTGAAGGAAATCATTTCGCACCAATCGCTATAAGTGGTGGCTGAACATGCGGCACGCACACGTACATTGTAGCTCATATCAGCATAGAGACCGACGATGGTAGCACTATTGCTATAGACGGTGTCGTACATCTGGAAAGCACTGTTGAACACATTGACGACATAAGCCAATGCGTGGTTGGTGACATCGGCGTTCCATGTGAAGGTGGCACTCTGGAAATCGTAATCCGTGATGGCCAAACCTTCGGGTACATAGCACACCAAGGTGTCGGTGATACAGTTGGAGGTAGTCCAGAAGGAGAGAGAGGTGTCGCTGCAAATACTGCGAATGCGATAAGTGTATTGTGTGGTGGGTTCGAGACCTGAGAAGGTGAAGGTGTGGGCACTGACACGTGTGGGTTCAGGCCAAGCGCTGGATGAGGAAGGTTTGATGGCAACATCGAAACTGCCGGCGGGGCTTGTCCAAGTGACAGTCACCGAAGTAGAGCCGACATTGGCATTGGCAATAGTGGGACGAGTGCAGGTCTCGGAACCGTAGACAACGATGCTGTCGAGCAGGATGCCCAAACCGAAACCAGAGTGAGCCATGAAGGCCACTTGATAGGTGGAGCATGTGTTGGGCAGCATGATGGTGTCGGCCTGCCAATGGTCGATATTATTGTTCCACGAAGCCAGATAGTGCCATGCTGAGTCGGGGCTGGTGCGATAGAGGACTGCAAGTGTGTCTTGGTCGGCGCCCCAAGCGGGCTGTGCATGATAGAAAGTCATCATGACATCATCATCACTTTCAATGTTGAGTACGGGGGTGATGAGATAAGTGGTGTAGTTGTTGTAGCTGTTGCAGGTGAAACGGGCATTGTATTGTCCGGTAGCGGCACCCGACATACCACCGTAGGCATTACCACCGCGACCCGTGGTCCAAGCCACAGTGCCACGTGAGAAGTACTGATCCCAGCAGGCTATACCATTTTCGAAGTCCTCGACCCAGGGGAACTCAGTAATGACGCTGTCGCAACCAGTGAGACAGGTGGTCATGGCCATGAAGCCTGTGTCGTTGCCGCTGCAAATGGGTCGGACATAGATGTCGTAGGATGTGGTGGAGGCGAGACCTGCGAGAGTGACGGAGGTGGTAGTTGTCGTGGTGGTGGTACCCATGCCAGAGGTGAAACCACTAACACCGTATTCCACTATCCACGAAGTGGCTGCACCAGCCGACCAACTGACATCAATGGTGTGGGCATTGGTGGCTGTTGCAACAAGGTTCTCGGGAGCAGGACAGGTGAGAAGGTCGAACGAAAGATTGTCGATGGCAGCAGCAGGGTTGGAGCCAAAGTGATTGTCGTTGGTCCACACAATGGTAAGATAGTAGTTGCCAGCGGGGACGTTGACGGAGTTGTCTTCATGCTGCCATGTGTTGCGCAGGTTCTTTTTGCCACCGTCGAGGGGAATCCAGCCGGTAGGCAGGGTGTTGCTGTAGCGGTTGATGGCTGTGAAGGCATTGGAGAAGTCGTATTCCTCGGGGACAAGGGCGATACGCATAAGGTCGTAGCTGCCCTCGCCTTGGCAACGCCAATCGTAACTGATGGCATAGGAGCTGTCGTAAGGAATCTGGATATAGGTCACGGCAAAGGAGATAGACTGGGTGGTGTTGGTGTAGGCATTGGTGGTACCACCGTCGTTGGTTACGTACATGCTCCTGCTGCCGTCATGGCTGACAGCCGAACCCGTGTACCAAGTATTGGTACCGGAGCGCTGGTAGACGGAGAAGAGGTTGGTAGTGTCCTCAAAGTCGTTGACGTAAGGCAGGTAGTGCGGGTCGGAGGCAAGGGTGGTGGTGGAGGCGGTGATGTAGTCGCTCATGCCCTCAGCACAGTTGGCGTAGACCCATACATAGTAGGTGGTGAGACCGGTGAGACCCGTGAAGGTGTAGTGGGTTGTGGTGGTGGTGTAGGTGGCGATGGCTGCTGCAGGGTTGTTGCTGGTGCCAATCTTAACTGTGTAGCTGCCGCGGGCAGCGGTATCGGTCCAGCTGACGGCAAGGCGCGACATGCCGACAGTATCGAATACGATGTTATTGACAGAGTCGCAGGGGTTGGGCACATAGATGCTAAAGTCGTCGAGGAAGACGGTGTAGTTGCTGCCTGTGGCGCGGAAGGCGATGCGGTTGCCATTGCCGCTATAGTTGATGCGCACATAGTAGGGATGATAGACATAGTAGCCGGTGACATCGAGATTGAGCGTGTCGAGGGTTACAAACACTGAGTCTTCCCATACACCCACCTCGAAGGCTGTGGGGGCATTGTAGCTATAGCCTGCGGCATAGAAGCTGATCTCGAGACCGTCGATGGTGTCGATGGCGGGAAGCGTGAAAATCTCATCCTGTGTGGAGGAGCTTTCCATCTCGAAATACACATTGCCGCCATGGGCGTTGTAGGAATAGTTGTAGCAGGCGGGGAAGATGCCGGAGCTGCTGGTGCCGGTCATCGGGGCCTGCCAGCAGTTGGGCACTTCGCCAGTGTTGTAAGACTCGAAGTCCTCGGTGAGAGGCAGGGAGCTGCGGCTCATCACCGCGCAGGCGGTACGGGCAGAGGCATAGGAATAAGGAACATTGGTGCTGCCGCTGCACAGGCTGCCCACCCGGAAGGAGTAGAGGCTGTTGGCATAGAGACCGGCGACTGTGTAGGTCTGAGCGGTGGTGTTGGCCACGGCCACTGTCCAAGCTGTGTCGGAGGCAAGTTTATATTCCACTGTCCAACCCGTCTCGGTGAGGCCGGGCACCCAGTTGAGGGTGACAGAGGAGGAAGTGACGCTGCCAACCACGACGCTGGGAGGCACACAGGAGGCATCGCCACAGGGAGCCACAAAGACCACGTTGGGACGGGTAGCGGTGGTGGTGAAGGAAATGCTGGTGGAAGTGGGGTCGTAGTTGGTGCCGTCGCCATAGGCATAGATTGTGGAACCCGACTGGTTGCCGGTGGCCTGCCAGGTGGTGGTGCTTGACCAGCTGCCGGTGTTGTCGTCGAAGGTGAGTACCAAGTTGTTGGTCATAGAGGGACGCACCCAGGGAGTGGTGAAGGTGAAGGTGTTCCAGCCATCGTGGAAGGTGGGTGAACCGGTATAGACAATCTTGGAGCTGTCCATTGCCACATAGTCGCTGTTGCCGCTGAGCGATGCACGGCTGGTGGTGTCAAGATAGATGGTGACATTGCGTGTGGTGTTGGGGCCGGATACTTGATAGAGTTTGACTCCGAAGATGGTGTCGGTGAGTTCAGCCACATCGTTGTTGTCGTAGAGAATCTGGCAGATGGTGTAGTTGTAGTAGGAGTTGATGGGGTAGCTGGTGGCGGTGGCGGTGCCGTCGCCTATCTGGATATTGCCGCCCACGTAGCATGTGGTGGTGAAGTAGGCACCCACGGGATTGCTGGCATCGCTGCTGCTGCAATTGGCGGCGACGGTGACATAGTAGGTGGTGGTCTGTGTGAGGCCGCTGAGCTGATAGCTGCGCACGGTGTCTGCCACAGTGTAGGAGGTGGAAGCTCCAAGTGCAGTGTCGGTGACGGTAACAGTGAAGCTTTGAGGAGTAACGAGGGTGCCATATTGCCAATTGACGATGGCGGAAGCACCGGCCACGTCAGTCACCTCGACATTGTAGACGGGGTTGCAGGAGGCCATGGGTTCGCAGCTGAGACCGAGCTCGTAGCCCGTCGAGGTGTAGTAGGAGCTATAACCCGTCGAGACGAAGGTGATGGTGACAGCACCTTGCAGAGAGGCCACATTGAGGGTGTCCTGACCTGAGAAGGAGCCGAGTACTCGGCCAGTGGTGCCAACGCCCTCATAGATGGTGAGCTGACCATAATAGGGGTCGGAGGAATAGGTGTGGTAGCTACCACGGACACGGATGGTCTGTGTGTTGTCTGTCGGATACACCACAAGGGTGGTGTTTTGGGAATAGGAGTAGTTGCCGTCTAAGCCACCATCGTCCACAATGGTACCGCCACACATGGAAACGGTGTCGGCAGCGTTGGCGGTCATGACATAGAGGTTGGGACGAGCAGTGATGGGACCCTGCCAATAGCTGCTCTCGCCGGAGCAAAGGGAACGGACGTAGAAGTCGTAAGTGATGGAGTCCTCAAGACCGATGATGGTGATGGAGGGGATGGTGGTTGTCTGCGTGTTGGTGAGCACGGTGTCGGGGTTGATACCGGCAGGGCCGTACACCACTTCCCACATGGAGCCGAGGCTGTCGCTCCAAGCCAAGGACATAGAGCCGGAGGCAGTGCCTGTGGAGACAAAATTATCAGGATAGCCACAGTTGCGGATTTCGCGGATGGTGATGTCGTCGATGTAGACATAATTGTATCCGCCAGAGAGTTTGCGGTAGACAACGTGACCCGTGTCGCCAGTGGTAAGGTGGGCGAAGCTTGTAGTGTATTCGGCCCAGTCGGTGGTGAGGTATAAGGTGTCAACCCACACAGCACTGGTGCTTACCGAGTCGAGGTTGGTGACATAGCCAACAGCCACGCGCATGTTGTCATTGCTGGTCTCACGTGCCCAGAACTTGGTCTCGATGGTGTTGATGGGCTGCTCTATGCGCGGAGAGGCAATGGAAAGGTTAGTATTGCTGGCATAGTTGTAAAGGCCATAGCCGCTGCGACCGGCACTGGAAGAGACGTAGGGATATGTGCCGGAGGACTCGGTGACGCGCCAACAGGAGGGGAACTCACCACCATAGCCGTCAAAGTCTTCTACAAGGGGCAATTGAGTGGTGCCACAGGTGGTGCGGAAGCTGAAGTAGGTGCAGTTGCTGGTGTCGCCGGACAGGCAGATGTTGTAGAGGCGGCCCGAATAGGATGTGTTCGGAATGAGGCCAGTGATGGTGTATGAGGTGTCATAGACGTTGAACCACGTGTTGTCCTCTTGGACATACAGAGCATAGTAGCCACCAGCGGCTGCGCTGTTCCAATGGAGTGTGGCACTGTTGGAGTCGACAGCGTCAACCACAGGGGTGCCGGGCATGGAGGTGCAGCTGGGAGCTAATGAAATCTCTATGTCGTCAATATAGATGGAGCCGTAGTCGCCGGAATAGGTGGTCTTGCGGAAGATGATATAGCCGTAGGCGGACGGGGCATTCTCGAATTGATAGAGGTATTCGGTATAGTCTGTGCCAAGGTCAACGGTGTCCACCCAAACAGCATTGGCTGCTGAATCAAGGCTGGTGGTGTAACCCACGGCGAAGGCGGATGTGTAGTAGGTGGAAGATTTCCTTGCCCAAAACTTCACCTGAAGGAGGTTGAGGTCGGTGTAGATAAGCGGTGTGGCTAAAGACTGATAGGTGCCCGTGCTATACATGCGGAAGCAGTGGGAGCCGTTATGGGCATAGCTGCTATACACGGTGGGATAGGAACCCGTGGACTCGGTGATGGTCCAGCAGGGAGGCACGCTGCCGCCACTCTCAAAGTCTTCGACGAGGGGCAGGACGGTCATGCCGCAGGCTGTGCGGAAGCTGAAGGGTACAGCCTCGCTGGTATCAGTGCCGTCACAGGTGTTGTAGACATAACCGCTGTAGGTTGTATTAGGATTTAAGCCATTGAAGGAATAGCTGTTGGTAGAAGAATAGTACCAAGAGCTGTCATTGTTCATATAAATGAAGTAGCCAGCCGATACAGAGGGAGCGCTCCATGTCAAGTTTGCGCTGTTGGAATCAACCGTGGCACTCGGCGTGCCGGGCATATAGGCACAGGTAGGTGCGGTAGAAATGGTCATGTCATCAAGGAACAGGGTCATCTGTCCCGTACCGCTTTTATAAGCACGGAAAGCGATGCGGTGACCGGAACCCGAGTATTCAACCAGATACACCCTGTAGTGATAGTAGGACGATGAACTGAATGAGCCGGCATTGGTCAGCGTCACTGTGTCCACGGGGACAAAGACACTGTCCTCCATCACACCCACCTCGAACAGTGTAGGTGCATAGGAAGCGATGGTAGAGGCATAGAAATCCACCATCAGATTGCTGGGGTCGGCAAACTCACAGGTCGCCGCCGTCAGCGTGCGGACACTCGAACCCGACGAGAACTCAAATTCATAGTACACATTGCCGTTGCGGGCATTGCCCGACCAGTTGTAGGCACAGGGGAAAGTGGCAAGGCTGGTGGTGACACTCTCGTATGCCACCCAACCTGTGGGTTGGTCGCCAGTGGAGAGCCCCTCAAAACCGGTGGTATAGGGAACCGACTGATAGGATTGACCCCATGTCGCCATTGGCAGCACCACGGCTGCTAACAACATGATTCTTTTTAAAATATTATTCATGATAATCTCTTTCTAATTAACGTTATTGGACATAGAATTTTCTGATGGTGTCGATCTTGTCGTTATAGATGCGGACTATATAAGTGCCTTCGGCAAGACCATCCACATCAAGAACCATCTCGCAATCGGCCGGACAGTCGTTAGTGAAAGTCTGCAATGTGCGGCCATCAACACTGATGACAGATACATTGACTCGGCCTTCAATTCCGCTGACAGCAATGGTAGTAGTAGTAGTGGCAGGATTGGGGTAAATCTTCACCTGCATATCATCCACTGACTCTATACCCTCCGGCTGAGAACCCTGAAGAGTAGTAAATGTGACGGATTTAAACTCGCTGGTGCGACCCTCTTCACACAAGGTGCGGACTTTGGCAGTATAGGCAGTGGCCGAATCGAGACCCGTGATAGTCACATGGGCGGTACCCGAAACAGGAAGAACACCCATCTCATCCCCCATCTCAAAACCCACTAATCCATAATACACTTCCCATTCATCCGTAGAATTGGTTCCTGCTGTCCAGTTAATCTGGGCATCATGGACACCGGGAGTGGCAACCACATTGTTGACGGGATAGCATTGACTTGTGGTAATCATAATCGTATCAGTCCATTCAGAAGTATTGGAAGCATCACACATGGAACGCACACACACACGATAGTTCGTGCCGTGGTGCAGACCCGTCACCGTATAGGTGTTCGTGTTGGCAGTGAAAGTACGGTCATATGTGCTGTTGAACAGATGCAATTCCCATGAAGTGGCAGAACCGCTTGTATTCCATTGGAAGGTGGCAGTGGTATTGCCTATATCAGTCGATACCAAATCCTGCGGCATGCGGCAACGGACAGTATCAGTGGTGAAATAGACAGTGTCAGACCAATCAGAATAGCCATTTGATGCAAGCGAGCAATCCTGTCGCACACGAGCCATATAGGCAGTGTTAGGAGCGAAAATTGTAGGGGTGCAGCTGCGTCCGGTTACCGAAAGAGTAGTCCATGCCGTGTCGGAAACGCGTTTATAATCCAGATCGCAATGTCCCGAACTATACTGTCTCCAGTTGAACGTGGCCGAGTGGTCTGTCACATAATCCACAATGAAACCTTCGGGAGTCATGCAGTGATCATTGAAATTAAACACCAAACTATCGATGGCCAAGAAATTGATTCCCGACGAAAGAAGAGGCTTTGTGAGAAAACAGAAATAGCGGCCCGTATCAGTATATCCCGAGAAATCAACAGTGAAACGAGCCATTGTATCGGGCGAACAATAGGGAATGGCCAGCACTGTGTCCAACGGGGTGAAATTGCCCACCGGATTGGTCGGATTCTTACAGATACCGATAATCAAATCCGAATTCAACGAAGCGTCGTTGCGCGACTTTCCTGCACTGAACGTCACCTGCAAATGGCTCACCGGCAGCGTGGTGTCAAAAGGATTCTGCAACACAGCCCATGTCTCACCGGTGCTGTACAGGTCGAGGATACAGGTCAAATACCCCCCATTGATGTTATACGAACCGATAGAAGGCTCGTTCGTCCCTTGGAAATGCCAACAGAAAGGCTCCGTAGGGGGAGTCGTGTTGTGGGGGTACGCTTGGAAGTCCTCCCACCAAGGCAGGAAATTGATGGGCTCACAGGGTTTATCCTGTGCACCAACCGATAACGGCCATACCATTATAGCCGCAATCATTGCTAAAAAAAGTACTTTTCTTCTCATAATAAAAACATTAATAAATACTATAATCCCAATAAAATATTCAAATACAGGTATCTAATACAAAATACTTGCCAAATTACATTACTTTCTACAATGCAAAGATAGCTATTTTTCTCGAATAACAGGAAAAAGTAAGATTACTCAAAAAAGGGGGATTCCACCAAGAATATATATACAAATAAAAGAGGCTCATAACGAGCCTCTTTCTGTGGAGCTGGGCGGAGCTTATCCCTTGATATTCTATAGCACTGACAATCATTTTTGTCCAAAATCACCTCGACCCATAAGGTCTCAGATTTTGATATCCGGTTGTCTCTTTCATATACTGAATTCCATTTCCATTCTCTTTTTCCTGCTCTCCGAGATTCCACCTATCTTGGACACTTTCCGGAGAGTATTGACGGAGGTTCCCGTGAGTTTTCTCACGTTGGCCAGACTGTACCCTTTACGGAGCAGACGGAGTTCCTCTGCATACTGGTTTCTCATCTGCTCGTCCGTCTTCTTATACCCCTTCTTTCGTCCGACGACACCACCACAGGACCGGTAGTGGTTGTAGCCGCTATAATCCGCGACGAGGAGGGACGCATTTTCGCCACCCAGCGGGGCTACGGCGACTTCAAGGATTTTTGGGAGTTCCCTGGAGGAAAGATTGAAGCCGGCGAAAGTGCCGATCAGGCTCTTCGTCGCGAGATATGGGAGGAGCTGCAGACGAGGATTGTTGTCGAGCGTCTGTTCCGGACTGTGGAGTACGATTATCCGCAGTTCCACCTGTCGATGCAATGTTTCCTCTGCCGCATCGAGAGCGGACATCC
>JAEEGI010002052.1_pt1 | contig 49900 bp, 42 predicted proteins | sample 8958751 | NCBI WGS metagenome assembly JAEEGI01 (sample SAMN16246545, study PRJNA631951) | gut metagenome | biome: gut microbiome; feature: rumen; material: KS-attached | host: Bos | place: Iran: Karaj | collected 2018-10
GCCGAAGATATGGATGAGATTTACAACATCTATGTTGTGGATGACGACCACCGTCTGAAAGGCATCTTTCCCCTCAAAACCACCATTACCAACCCCAATGCCAGCAAGATTCGCCACGTGATGGAGCCTGACCCCATCAGCGTGAAGACCGACACGCCCATCGACGACGTGGCGCTGGATTTTGAAAAATACGACCTCGTGGCAATGCCCGTTGTCGACAGCATAGGCCGCCTGGTGGGCCGCATCACCGTTGATGACATCATTGACCAGGTGCGCGAACAAAGCGAGCGTGACTACCAATTGGCTTCGGGTATCTCGGCCGATGTCGAGACCGACGATAACATCTTCACACAAGTCAAGGCGCGCCTGCCGTGGCTACTCATTGGCCTGGCGGGTGGTATTGCCAACGCTTTTATCCTGGATGGCGGTGGCAGCACTGAGACCGACCTGCTGCAAATCTTGCCAGGCATGGCGCTGTTCATCCCTCTCATTGGCGGCACAGGTGGTAATGTTGGCACTCAGTCGAGTGCAATTGTGGTGCAGGGTCTCGCCAATGGTAGCTTAGATATCCACCATGCGGGCAAGCACCTGTTCAAGGAACTGGGTGTAGCCCTGCTCAATGCTCTGATTATTTCAGCATGCCTTTTTGTCTACAACTGGTTCTTCCCTGCCGATGACGATGCCGTCAAGGCCCAGGTGACCACCATGGCTGTGACGTTGTCGCTATTTGGTGTCATTCTGTTTGCCTCGGTATTCGGCTCACTGGTCCCGCTAGTACTCGAAAAGCTAAAGATTGATCCTGCCATCGCCACCGGCCCATTCGTGACGGTGACCAACGACATTGTAGGCATGATCATCTATATGTCGATCAGCACTTGGCTTATCACCACTTTTACTAGCCTGCTTTGACGAAGATAGTTATGGCATCCCATAACTGAATATCGCTCCAGCGACTGACGGCAATTATCGGATTGTGGCACTGGCAAATAACTGTAAAAACAAGGATATATGAACAAAGTCATTATTATTGGTTGCGGTGGTGTCGGCACCGTGTGTGCGCACAAGTGCGCCCAAAACCCCGACGTGTTCAACGAAATTGTGATTGCCTCGCGCAACCGCGCCAAGTGCGACGCAGTAGCACGAGCCATTGGCGCCCCTAATATCACCACCGACCAGGTGGACGCCGATGAGGTTGACCAGCTGGTGGCCCTGTTTAACCGTCACAAGCCCAACCTAGTTATAAACTTGGCACTTCCTTACCAAGACCTGACCATCATGGAGGCTTGCCTACAGTGTGGCGTGAACTATCTTGACACAGCCAACTATGAACCTCGCGACGAGGCTCACTTTGAATACAGTTGGCAATGGGCCTACCGCGAGCGATTTGAAAAGGCTGGTCTGACCGCCATCCTGGGCTGCGGTTTCGATCCAGGTGTGACTAGCATCTATACCGCCTATGCCGCCAAGCATCACTTCAAGGAAATCCACTACCTCGACATTGTCGACTGCAATGCCGGTGACCACCACAAAGCATTTGCCACCAACTTCAACCCCGAAATCAACATCCGCGAGATCACGCAGAAAGGTCTGTACTGGGAAGACGGCAAGTGGGTGGAGACCGAGCCGCTCGAGTTTCACAAGGACTTGACTTATCCCAACATCGGCCCTCGTGACAGCTATCTGTTGCACCATGAGGAAATCGAGTCGCTAGTTATCAATTATCCGACCATCAAGCGTGCCCGCTTCTGGATGACTTTCGGCCAGCAATATCTGAAACACTTGGAGGTAATCCAGAACATCGGCATGAGCCGCATCGATGAGGTTGAGTATGAGGCTCCACTAGCTGACGGCACAGGCAATGTTCGCGTAAAGATTGTACCGCTGCAGTTCCTCAAGGCTGTACTTCCCAATCCACAAGACCTGGGTGAGAACTACGAGGGCGAGACATCTATTGGATGCCGCATTCGTGGTATCGGGCATGATGGACAGGAGCACACCTATTACATATACAACAACTGCTCGCATCGTGCCGCCTACGAGGAGACGGGAATGCAAGCAGTGAGCTATACGACTGGTGTGCCCGCCATGACGGGCGCTATGATGTTCTTGAAGGGCCTGTGGGCAATGCCCGGTGTGCACAATATCGAGGAGTTTGACCCCGATCCATTCCTCGCCGAGGTTGCCAAGCAAGGTCTGCCCTGGCACGAGTTGCACGACATCGACCTAGAGCTATAAGAGTCCCTCAGCCTCCTTTCTTAAAAGGGGCTGGGGCACTATCCTAGAATTCCTTGAAGCACAGGGGTAGGGTAGAGGCAATGCTCTCCAAGCGATAGACCTTGTCGCGGCCGGCCAGCAGAATCTCGATAGGGTGTGGGGCATTCTTCTCAAACTCCAGGATGGCCTGGCGGCATACGCCACATGGCGCTACTGGTTCGGCAACAATTTCTCCATCCTGGGCGGCAGTAATCGCTAACTTCTTGACAGGTACTCCTGGATACTGTGCTCCAGCGGCATAGATTGCGCTGCGCTCGCCACAGATACCTGCAAATGCGGCATTTTCCTGGTTTGCGCCTATAAAATACTCGCCGTTGTCAAGTAGCAAGGCGGCACCTACATGATAGTTGCTATAGGGTGCATAGGAAGCCTTAGTTGCCTCACACGCCATTTCGACCAGTCTACGGTCTTCCTCGTTGAGCTCGTCGTAGGCGAAAACTTGTATCTTGGTCGTGATATTCTTCTCGATCATGATCGTTCATTTAGAAAACTATGCGCAAAAATAGTTATTATTTCTCAAACTGCAAACAAAAAGCGACAATTTGCTTGATTTTGTCGCTTTTTGTGGCTGTTTTTGCCCACAGTCAGGGCATGAATGCGCGTTATCTGGAGTATATCGATCGCTACAAGGCTATTGCTCTGGAACACCAGCGCGAATTTGGTGTACCAGCATGCATCACCTTGGCGCAGGGCTTGCTAGAGAGCAATGCCGGACAGAGCTATCTTGCTCGTCGTGGCAATAACCACTTTGGCATCAAATGCTACAGTTGGAAGGGTCCTGTTGTAGAATATGATGACACGCTGAAGCACAATTGCTACCGCAACTACGGTAGCGCCGAGGACTCGTTTCTCGATCATGCCAAGTTCTTGCGTGGAAAGCGCTACAGCCCTCTCTATGACTTAGAATTGACCGATTACCAAGGATGGGCCCAAGGGCTTCGCGACTGTGGCTATGCCGAAGACCCCGCCTATCCCCAGAAACTGGTGAGAATCATCGAACAATATGAACTATACACACTGGCTGAGGAAACAGTCGCTGCCAACTTGAAGCATGATGGCGATGTGCCGCCTCCCAAACGTAAGAAAACAAAAGAGAAAACCGAGGTTCCGCCCCCGCCCAAGCGTGATCATTCGGCGCGCGTGGCGAACGCCTTCAACCACTCGATGACCGAACACCAGCCATCGCGTGCCGAAGTTGACCATCAGGTGGCCCGCAATCGTCCAGCCGCCACTCGACGCGCCACAACCACAAACGCTAGTAGCGACAATGACTAAATTGAACGAGCTATGTGTTATTGAACACCTGTATGAAAATGTTAAAAACATAGCAATGTTTTGATAAATTCAGAATAATTGCTTACCTTTACAAATTCAAATCAAAAGTTGTTGCATATGATAGAATATTTCTCTCAAAATCTGTGGCAGGTGTGGGCCATCATCGCTGTGGTATGCCTAATCCTGGAGTTGTTTTCGGGTGATTTCTTCATTCTGTGTTTCTCTATTGGCGCTGCTGTGTCGTTGCTTGCCGCATTGTGCGGAGCCTCGCTAACAGCACAAATCATCCTGTTTTCCGTAGCATCGGTGCTGAGTGTGTTGTTCGTTCGACCCATTGCACTAAAGTACTTCCACCGCAACGACCCTGAGCGTGCCAGCAATGCCGACGCACTGATAGGACGAGAGGGAGTTGTGAGCATGACCATTGAAGCAGGCGGCCATGGCCGTGTTGCTATTGACGGCGATGACTGGAAAGCAGTCTCGGCCGACGGAAATGCCATCAGCAAGGGCACTACTGTACGGGTCGTCAACCTCGATAGCATCATCCTCACCGTCGAGACGATATCTTAAATTTTTAACCCTCATACAAAAAAGATGACTCCATTTTCTATTTTCCTAACGGTGATTGTCGTGCTGGCTCTCGTGCTTGTCAAGATGAGCCTTGTCATCATCCCGCAGAGCGAGACCAAGATTATTGAGCGCCTTGGCAAGTACCACGCCACGCTCAAACCTGGTATCAACATCATCATCCCATTTATCGACCGAGCCAAACCCATTGTCACTCTTACTGGCGGGCGATATGTATACACCAGCGCTATCGATCTGCGAGAACAAGTCTACGACTTCGACAAGCAGAACGTGATTACCAAGGATAACATCTTGATGCAAATCAATGCGTTGCTCTACTTTCAGATTGTCGACCCATTCAAGGCTGTGTATGAGATCAACAACCTGCCCAACGCCATCGAGAAATTGACCCAGACCACCTTGCGTAACATCATCGGCGAGCTTGAGCTTGACGAGACACTTACCTCTCGCGACACCATCAACAGCAAGTTGCGTGCCGTTCTTGACGATGCCACCAACAAGTGGGGTATCAAGGTAAACCGCGTCGAGTTGCAGGACATCACACCACCGCAGAGTGTGCTTCAGGCCATGGAAAAGCAGATGCAAGCCGAGCGCAACAAGCGCGCCACCATCCTCACTAGCGAGGGTCAGAAGGCTGCCGCCATCTTGCAGAGCGAGGGCCAGAAGACTGCCCGCATTAACCAAGCCGAGGCCGACAAGCAGACCGAGATTTTGCGTGCTGAAGGTGATGCCCAAGCTCGCATACGCCGTGCCGAAGCCGAGGCAATCGCCATCGACAAGGTTACCGAGGCTGTTGGCAAGAGCGCTAACCCCGCTCACTATCTGATAGCACAGAAGTACATTGGCATGCTCGAGGAAGTCGCCAGTGGCGACAAGACCAAGACGGTGTATCTGCCTTACGAGGCCACAAACCTCATGGGCTCGATTGGCGGAATCAAGGACTTGTTTAAGGGCGATTAGACTGATAATTAGCTATTTGACTATATTACCCATTACCTGACAATTAAAAAGTTACTGGTCATATGTCTCATGGCAGTTAACTGCCTGCTGGCGCAGGCACAACTGCAACTCAACGGCAAGGACATCATCCGTGATAACCGTGCTGGGCAATGGCTTTGCACCATTCCCGACAGCGTCTTCGGCACCGATTATGAGGCTCGAGTAACCGTGTTGCCAGAAAGTGGATGGACCGATGTCATGGTCGATGGCGTGCCGGTCGACGATGGTCAGAGCATTTGGTTTGCTCCAGTCGACGGTGTCAAGCCCCACACTATTTCTGCCCAGGTGGGTGACTCGACCGTGAGTGGCACTCTGCTCTTCTCATGTCTGCCACTTCTTGAGGTAGATGCCGTGATCAGCAAGGACTATCAGCCTGCCAGATTCCGTCTTCACCACCCTGACAGCATCACCCCGATGGAACTTCAAGGCCGGTTTAAGTTAAGGGGGCAAACAACCATGATGGCCGGGCGACACAAGCACAACTTTCACATCAAACTGGAAGACGAGCTTGGCGAGAAACTAAACAAGAAGTTGCTGGGTATGCGCGATGACAACAGCTGGCTCCTCGATGCTGGCCAGACCGACCTGAGCCGTATCCGCAACCATGTGGCACATGAGTTGTGGCTCGACATGGCTACCAAGCCCTACTATGCTGATCGTGAGCCCAAAGCTCGTACTGCTTGCCGTGGAGAACTCATAGAGGTGCTGATTAACGGCAATTATGAAGGTATCTACACCCTGATGGAAGCAATGGACCGGAAACAGCTCAAGTTGGCAAAGTATGAGACCGACACTGCCGCAGTCACCACCCTGCACGGACAATTGTGGAAAGCTGTAGACTATACTGGTGGTACGACATTCACATCAGTGAAGGAGTATGATAACAACAGTGAGACATGGTTTGGTTTCGAAACCAAGTACCCCGAACTCGACGAAGTTTCTCCTACCGACTACTCGTTGCTCTATAATTCAATTGTATTTGCCTACTCCTCTTATGACAACCTATGGCGTCGCAAGGCAAAAGACTACTTTGACATACCAGTCATACGCGACTACTACATCTTGCTGCAGGTACTGCTTGCCATTGACAATGGAAACAAGAACATCTATTGGGCAGTCTACGACAAGCAGGTTGACACCAAACTTACACTTGCTGTCTGGGACTTGGACTGCACCGTGGGGCAAGATTGGACCAACGACCCGTTCCGTCTTGAGAGTCGAGTTGGTCCCGAACGCAAGTTTGGTATCGGCAATAATGTGTTGGGACGCTTAAACCTGCTCATTGAGGGCTTTCACGAAGATATGGTGGCCCGCTACCAGGAGTTGAGAAAAGGCGTGTTGCATGCCGATTCAATCACACAGAGATACCTGAGCCACATCGACTGCCTGATTCATGCTGGAGCAGCAGCACGTGAATGCACGCGGTGGGACGGCGATGATGACCTGGGCGGGCACATACTGGACTGGGAAGCCGAGAAGGCGTATATTGCCGACTGGCTGCAGCGCCGCCTGCATTACCTTGATGTAAACACTTTTGCATCAGCCGCCATCGACGATATCGCCGCCGACGAGCCAACTGTCGTTCCCAGTGGCACTTACAACTTGCTGGGCCAGCGCATGCCCGATGACCGTCCCTTGCCGCCAGGCTTCTATGTGCGTAACGGGAAGAAAATGATTAAAAACTAATTATACTAATCGCTTGGTTTTAATGTTATAACAATTATGAGCCCGAAACATTTGATAGCCCTGCTGATCTTTATGACGGCGTTGTCGGCCCAGTCGCAGATAACGCTGGGCAGCCGCCGTGCTGTGCACGACAACCTCACGGGCAACTGGTTGTGCAGTGTGCCTGAGAGCACCTTTGGCACCGACTTCACCGCAACATTTAACACCAGTGAGCCGTGGAGCGATATCACCATCGATAACGAGCCTGTCGCACCTGGCAATAGCTTTACCTTCGCTCAGGTCGCCGGCGACAAGAAGTATGCACTGGTTGCTCACATTGGCGACAGTGTAACCATCACTGGAAATATCTGTTTTACTTTCCTGCCCATTTTTGAGTTCAACGGCACTTTCAATGATGAATACCAAGTTTCAGAGATTATCGCCAATTTGCCGCAAGACCAGGGCCCGACTACGATGCTCAGCAAACTCAAACACCGTGGCGGAAGTACCAATGGCCCTACACGCTTGAAACGAAACTACCACATCAAGTTCCTCGATGCCGACTCTCAGAAGATGGATCGCAAGTTCTTTGGACTGCGCAACGACAACAGTTGGATTCTTGACGCTGGGCAGATTGACATGCTGCGCATCCGCAACCGCGTGTGCACCGAGCTGTGGCTGGACTTGTGCCGCAAGCCCTACTATGCCGACGAGGAGCCCAAGGCGCTTCTCGGTGTTAGAGGAGATTTTATCGAGCTCTTCCTCAACGGGTCTTATAACGGCTTCTATGCCCTGACCGAGGCGATGGACCGCAAGCAAATGAAGCTGGCCAAAGTGGATACTGACACTGCCGGTGTCAATACTTTCCACGGCATGTTGTGGAAAGCCAAGGCGGTTGATGGCATAGCGCGTATGACAAGTGCCTATGGATACAACAACAACTCAGCCACTTGGGGAGGACTGGAAGTGAAATACCCCGATCCCGACGATGTGATGCCCACCAAGTGGAAGACTATGTTTGATGCGACCAAATTTGTTGCCAAGAGTGACAACACTACTTTCCGCCAGCAGGTGGGTGAATACTTCGACATCCCCATTATCATGGACTACTGGATATTCATCAATGCCATCCATGGTGTAGACAGTGGCGTCAAAAACATCTATTGGGGTGTTTATGATGAGCAAGTAGACAAGAAAATCACATTAGCTGCTTGGGACTTGGACTGCACCTTTGGCCAAAACTGGATTAATTATCCCTTGCATAACGAGGCTGTCGTTGGACCGAGAATCCCACTCAGCACCATCAACAACCTGTTCCTTCGTCTTCATGAACTTAGCCCCGACAGTTTCTCGATCAAGACAGTCGAGCGCTACCAACTGCTCCGCCAGACCCTATTGAGCGAAGAGAGCTTGAAACAGCGCTTTCATGCTCGACTTGAGCCCCTGCGACTTGCAGGCGCACTGGATCGTGAAACGGTGCGTTGGACACGATCGACCGACCTGTCAAGGCAACCACTTGACTTCCCCGCCGAGCTAGAGTATATTGACTCCTGGATTGATCAGCACATGACCTATCTTGACAACGCGAGGTTCCGACCCTACATCAAGGGTGATTCCAATCGTGATGGGGTTGTCGATGTTTCGGATTTAAACCAGATTGTGGTAGAGATTCTGAATGGAGTGCCACCGACGTGGTTTGAAGACATGAACAATGATGATGTCCTCGATGTGTCTGACCTCAATGCCATCGTCAACGTCATTTTGGGAAAAGTAGCCCGGTAAGAGAGCATCCCCTTCGGGCTCAATTGAAAAAACGTAACTCAGAATCTTAAATTATCTATTTTGCAACGCTCGTTATTAGTAACAATCACCATATGGTGGGCATGTTTTATTTGGGCTGTTCCACTCAGCCTGGGTGGACGCACAGCATATTTTGACAGTGGCACCAACACTTGGCTGTGCTGTGTTCCGCCCCAGCAGTTTGACAATGACCTGACAGTGCGTCTCGCGATCGACACCACATTGCACTGGAGCGACATTGCAGTTAATGGCATACCGTTGCCTGTCGACTCACTCGTCACATTTACCGACATTGCTGGCGACAAGGCCTATCCCTTAACCGCGGTTGATACCATTACGGGCGATACTCTGCACCACACTATCTGTTTTACCTATCTCCCTATTCTTCACCTGCAGGGCGAATTCAACGATGACTATCAAGTGACCTACGTGGGGGTATCGCTGCCTGAGGCCGATACTGCCAGCACCATGTTTGCGAGGGTGAAACATCGCGGGGCAACCACCAACCTGCCTGGCAGACACAAACGTAATTACCACATCAAGTTTCTCGACGCCGACTCGCAGAAGATGGACCGCAAGTTCTTTGGGCTACGCAACGACAACAGTTGGCTTCTCGACGCTGGGCAGATTGACATGCTACGCATACGCAACCGTGTGTGCACCGAACTGTGGCTAGATATGTGCCGAAAACCATACTATGCTGACGAGGAGCCCAAGGCCTTGTTGGGTGTACGGGGTGACATGGTCGAAGTCTTTCTCAACGACCGCTACAACGGCATTTACGCCCTTACAGAGGCAATGGACCGCAAACAGATGAAATTGGTAAAGAGCGAGACCGATTCGACGGGAAAGACCACCATCCATGGCATGTTGTGGAAAACTAAGGTAGCCGACGGCATCACTCGCATGACCCGATGGTATGGCTACAACAACGACAATGACACTTGGGGCGGTCTTGAGGTGAAGTATCCTGACCCCGACGACGTCATGCCAACCGACTACAAGACAATTTCTAATGCATTTAAATTTGTCTGCAACAGCTCGCATGCCTCCTTTGTCGAACATGTGGGTGAATACTTTGACCTTCCAGTGGTGATGGACTATTGGATCATGATTAACACTCTGCTTGCTGTCGACAACGGCGCAAAAAACATTTACTGGGCTGTATATGATCAGACTATTGACAAGAAGCTTACGCTGGCGGCATGGGATCTGGACTGCACTGTGGGCCAGAACTGGATCAATGTTCCACCTCACAATGAGGAGGTTGTTGGACCTACTCGACAATTGAGCGGTTTCAACAACTTGTTATTACGCCTGCACGAACACAACCCCGACAGCTTTTGCATCAAAGCTGTCGAGCGCTACCGTCTGCTTCGCAACGACCTACTCAGTGCCGACAGCATCTATCACCGATTTGAGAACCGTGTCAACTGGCTCAAACGATGCGGAGCCGTGGCGCGCGAGACGGCAAGGTGGACTTGCGACAGCGACCTGTCGGGAAACCCGCTGGACTTTGACAATGAGTTGGCCTATATTCGCCAATGGCTTGACAGTCGTCTAGACTATCTCGATAAGGGACGTTTTGCGCCCTACGTCCGTGGCGACATGAACCGCGACGGTGTTGTTGATATTGTTGATGTCAACCACACCATCAACCGTATGCTCAATGCTACCGATTATCCTATGTGGTATGAGGATCTTGTTCGCGACTATGTCACCGACATAGCCGACCTTAATGCAGTCATCAACCTCATGCTCGGAAAATAAAGAACCTAAGAAAAACCTATATAAGTAATGAAAATCAACGTCTTTCATGTTGTGTCAAACAAGAACTGGGGCGGTCCCGAGGAATATGCCTACGAGATGGTCTCACGTTTGCGTCACGACCCACGATTCTATGCCGAAGTCGTGTGCAAGAAAAATGAGCCCGTGCTATTCCACTTTCGGCGCCTGGAGATCCCCATCTCCATCCTGCCGCTGAAAGGCATGACCGACATCGACAGCCCCACACGCCTTGCACGCCTTTTGCGCAAGGGGCATAACATCGTGCATGTGCACACGTTCAAGGATGCTTTTGCCGCTGTGATGGCGCGTCGCATCAGCGAGAATCGCAACACACGGGTCATCATGACAGTACATGGCATCTGCCGCCCCAAAACCAACTATCTCTACCGCAAACTTTACCGCTCAATCGACAAGATGGTGTTTGTTTCGCAGCGCGCCTATGACGAATGGATGAGCCATGCCAAGAAGTACGCGCCTACTCGCGCCTGCATCATACGCGACAGCGTCATCGACAATCCACTGGCTACGCCAGCACCCGACTTGCGACAGAAGCTGGGCATCGCCCCCGAAAAGTCATTGATTATGTTCCATGGCCGAATCACGCCTGAGAAGGGTATTGACACCCTTCTGCAAGCAACTACACGACTTGACAAGAGCAAGTTCCACTTGGCTATCATCGGCGAGGGGAAACGAAAATACATGACCCAGCTCAAGAGTTACATCGTCGAGCACCAGTTGGTTCAAAATGTCTCGCTCGTGGGTTTTCAAGAAGACATGGCGCACCTGATCCAGCAGTGTGACCTAGGCGTGTTGCCGTCGGTCGAACCCGAGGCTTTGGGCATTGCCAACCTAGAGTACATGATGCAGGGCAAACCTCACATCACCACCAATAACGGCGCTCAAGTTGAGTATGTCGCCGACCAGGTCAACGCCTTGCTCGTTCCACCAGCAGATGTCGATGCACTCGCCGATGCCATGGAACGCCTGCTCGACGATACCGCACTGCGCCAGCAAATGGGACGTCAGGCACAACTAGACTTTGATCAAACGCTCAACTATGACATCTTCTATGACAAGATGACTGCTCTCTATCACGAATTACTAACCCCCCAAAAAACAGCAAAATGAGACTTTCCTCCATTCTAAAGGTTGCTGCATGCTGCATTGCAATGGCCAGTTGTAAGGGATTAGGCCATAACAATGTCCAACAGCCCGTATCGGCCCAAGACACCAACGACAAGCACACAGTAGAGTATATCACCCAACGCTTGAATGACATCTATTCTGAAGCGTTCCGCGAGAAAGACCACGACTTGATTGCCCTCGATCATCGGTTCATGTCGCAGGAATATAACCGCCTTCAGGATCAGGCCGTCGCCATTGCCGAACGCATTGATGACCACGTTATCGATGCCGACCACTGGGTGCTGGGACAGGATTGGACTTACCCTACCATGACCGTAGCCAAGATTGAAGGCATCACACCGACCCACGCCACAGCTCATGTCGCCATTACCAGCCACATACCTGGCAATGATGAGAGTACCACTCAACTGATCCTTCCCCTTGTGTTTGAGCGCAATGATTGGTACATCGACAACATGCAGCAGTACTATGAGGGCGAGCTTCTCGACGAGAAGGCCTGGTATCAAGAGTACATCTCCACCCACTGAGGGAAAGTGAGCATACATATTTAAAAAATGTGTATCTTTGCAGCCAGTTTTGACAGTGACACCAATGAAGAATATCATTTCTAACCTTATCAAGTATGGCATTCCCATACTCATCAGTGTGGGACTAGCATGGTTCCTATATAATAATGTGGACATTGAAGCCATCAAGACCAGTTTGCGGCAGGACGTGAACTACTGGTGGTTTGTGCCCGTGATTGTGGTGAGCATCTTCAGCCACATTTTCCGTGCGTTGCGTTGGCGTCTGCAGTTGCGTGCCATCAACATCGACGCACCGCTGTGGGTGCTTGTTAACAGCATCTTTGGCACTTATTTTGTCAATCTGATATTCCCCCGCTTGGGTGAAGTGTGGCGCACGGGATATGTAGCCCAACGACAGAAGGCACCATTTGCCACTGTATTGGGCTCGATGGTGGGTGACCGCTTGAGCGACACAGTCACTGTAGGCTTATTGACCCTCGTCACCTTTTTCTTGGCCCAAGACGCGTTCTTAAAGTTCTTTGACGCCCGTGGCGATGGCGGCTCGTCGGCCGCTTCATGGACGATGTGGGCATTGGTTGCGATATGCGTTTTGGGGCTAGTTGCCATGATTTGGCTTTATCGCAGCACGTCGCAGAACAAGGTTATCGCTCGGTTGCGTGGCATCCTTCACGACCTGTGGGACGGCTTTGCCGCCATCGCCCACATGGACGGGAAGTGGATGTTCCTGCTCTACACCCTGCTCATCTGGGGTTGCTATTTCATGCAGCTCTATATCGCCAGCAAGGCATTTACCTTTACGGACGACCTGGGCGTACTGCCGGTGCTGGTGCTCTTTGTGCTGAGCAGCCTGGGCATGGCTGTACCCAGCAATGGCGGTCTCGGCCCGTGGCAGTTTGCCATCATCTTTGGCTTGTCGCTTTATGGCGTGGGTGCGTTCCCGCCCAGCACCCCCTATGATGCGCAAGCATCGGCCTTTGCCTGGCTCGTGTGGGGCGTTCAGCAGTTGCTCATCATTGTGCTGGGCATCTACGCCTTTGTGAGCATCGCTTTAGATAAGAAGAAGGAATAGGCCCGTTTGCCGAGTCTTGACTCCCACTTGCTGAAAATAGCACAACAATCAGCGCAACAATTCGTTAGAATGTATAAGGTTGCGCAACATGCTGGCAAACTATTTTGCTTGCAGATCACGCTAGACACTCAAATAATAAAGATGAAAACTTTCAAGACCATAGCATTGCTCGTGCTGCTGGCCTTGCCCATGATGGTGAGTGCTGGTAACAATGATGCGGGACTGATTGTTGGCGCCGAGGCCGAGAAAAAGCTTAACAAGAAGCTTTCGCTCGCCATCGAGGCTGAGTTTCGTTCGCGCAATGACTTCCGCACTGCCGACCGCATCAGCCTGGGGCTAGGTGGCTCCTACAAAATCACCAAGTGGCTCAAAGCCGAACTGGGCTATCAACTGCTCATCGACAACAACCACGAGAAGATTTCCTATAACGCGCCCACGATAGATGAAGACGGCAACAAGGTGGTGAACTATAACAACTGGCGCCCTTCCTACTGGGGCACACGCCATCGCTTTTATGTCCTATTGACAGGTTCTTACAAGTTAAACCGTGTGGAGTTTTCGCTTCGCGAGGGATGGCGTTACACCTATCGCCCTGAACATACTGCCAAACGCTATGACTTCGATAACGCGATGTGGGAAGACAAGGTCATCAACACCAAGCATTATCACATACTGCGAAGCCGTTTCAAGGTCGAGTGGGACATCCCTAAGTGGAAATTAGACCCCTGGGCCAGCATTGAGCTATTCAACAATCTCTCGCTCGACAAAATACGTTATGCCGCCGGCATCGACTACACCATCAAGAAAAAACACGCCTTCAGCCTTTTCTACCGCTACCAACAGGTCTATGACAAAGACGAAGAAGAAGGCGACATTCACGACATTGGCTTGAGCTACAAGTTTAAGTTCTAGTGAAATAAGGCACAAGATGAAAGCAATGAAAAAATATTTGACAATATTGCTGGTGGCGGTAATGGCCACGTCGTGTGTCAACGATGACACCGATTTCAGCGACCTGATTAATGGAGGTGGTAACGACACCATCCCCGAGGAGGTCATCACACCCATCGACATTGAATTGGACTATAGTGTCCTCAATGAGCCCGATGACGTGGTACCCACCGATGAGGCCGACCCATCCTATAACGACTATGAGGAGAACACCAATTGGTCCTACACAATCAACATTGACTATGACGGCGAGACAGCGACCTTGAGCGGCAACACTTCACGCGTTCGTTCGACAGTAACTGGCGGCCATGTGGTTTTACGTTCGACCAGCGCCCGCATCAACTATGTGGTTACCGGAACGAGCGACAACGGTTCACTGAAGATTTACAGCGAAAACAAGTTCAAGCTTACGCTAGCCGGTGTATCGCTGACCAACCCCACGGGCGCGGCAATAAACAACCAGGGTGGCAAGTCGCTGTATCTGGTGCTTGCCGACGGCACTGAAAATACACTTACCGATGGCGTAAACTATACCGATATAGACGGCGAGGACCAAAAAGGCGCCCTGTTCAGCGAAGGCCAGGTGCTGGTCAGTGGCAAGGGGTCGCTCACCATCGACGGCCATGGCCGCCACGGCATGGTCAGTGACGATTACTTCCGGTTCCGTCCTGGCTGCAAGGTGCATATCAAGTGTGCCAATGGCCACGGCATCAAGGCCAATGACGGCATCACCATCGATGGTGGCGTGTTCAACATTGAGGTCAGTGGCGATGGTTACAAGGGTTTCCGTTGCGACTCGACAATGACCGTTAACGGCGGTCGCACGACCATTATCGCCACGGGCGGTGTGTCGGTCACAGCAGCGACCGACATTGCTCCCGCCGACACCTCAAGCTGCGCCGGCATCAAGTGCGACTATGCCCTCACCATCAATGGTGGCAATGTCTTCGTCAAGGCAACTGGCGAGGGCGGCAAGGGTCTCAACAACACAGGCGATATCATCGTCACTGGTGGTGCATTACAAGTAGTGACCACTGGTACCAAGGGACTGGCCTCGCCCAAAGGCATCAAGGGTGATGGTATGCTCACTGTCACAGGTGGATATGTCTATAGCTACAGTGCCAATGGTTCTCCCATTGACCCCAATGGTGGCATCGTCGTAGCCGACGGCTATACCCTATGGGAAAATAAGGCCAGACGAGTTATCATATCGTTTTTGACGATTGATTGAAAAAAATCAAATATATACTGATTATGTTTGTTAATCCGAACAAAAATAACTAATTTTGTTCGGATTAATAGCATACATCCCTCATGAGGTTGTTTCGTTACACATCGCGACAAGAAGCTTGTGCCGACCTATTATTGTGGTCGGTGATGTTCATCGTGCCCTTGGTGGGTATGGTGGTACTGTCTTCGGTCGATAACAACTATTCATTCCGCTGGGCTGACTTGAAGCACATCTGGTTCCCACTAGTAGTCATCTTGTTGGCCTTTATAGTACATGATATTTTCATAGCCCCGCGACTCATTTATGAGCATAACCGTACGCGCTATGTAGTGCTAGTGGGTTGTCTGATGATAGCATTCGTGTGCTTCCAGTGCGCAAGTGGTCCACCAGGACGACCGTTTGGCGAGAAGATGAAGGCTTCACCACAACAAACTGTCGAAAAAGAGAAAAAACCACCATTCCACCCTATGGCTGGTCCTCACGACTTCACGATGTTTTCGTTGCTAGTGTTCGCCTTGGGGGCAAACCTGGGTCTTAAACTTTATTTCAAGACCCAAGAGGAGCAGAAGCAGCGGGCAGACTTGGAGAATGAGAACCTGCGGCAGGAACTCAACTACCTTCGCTATCAGGTGAATCCGCACTTCCTGATGAATACGCTCAATAACATCCATGCACTGTGTGACATCGAACCCGATACAGCCAAGAGGAGTATTGTGCAATTGTCGCGATTTATGCGCTATCTGCTCTATGAGAGCCACAATGAGCAAATTTCGCTGCAACATGCCATCGACTTGATGAATCAACACATCAGTCTGATGAGCATCCGCTATACCGATAATGTCGACATCCGCGTCGATGTGCCGCAAGAAGTGCCTAACGTAAGCTTGGCGCCACTGGTCTTCGTGCCGTTTATCGAAAACGCCTTCAAGCATGGAGTAAGCTATGACAAGCCATCGTTTATCCACATCACGCTCACGGCCGACAACGACAACATCGAATTCGGCTGCTGCAACAGCAAGAACAAGGTCAAGCATGAGACGGGTGGGGTGGGGCTCTCGAATGTGACCAAGCGCCTGGATCTGATCTATGGCGAGCGATATACACTCAACATCGACGATGGTGAAGACTGCTATCGTGTCAAGCTCGTCATCCCAGCCTATAAGAATTAAGAACGTGTTCCTCAAATAACTGACCACTCTAACATTTTAACAAATAAAGAAATGATTCGCTGCATTGTAATAGACGATGAGCCATTGGCTCTGAAGCAATTGACCAAGTATGCTTCACAAATGCCTGAGCTCGAACTTGTTGCCTCATGTCGCAGTGCTAAAGAGGCACAAGAGGTGCTTAATCGCGAGAAGATTGATGCCATGTTCACCGACATCAACATGCCCGACCTTAATGGTCTGGAATTTGTGCAGTCGCTCGACAATCCGCCCATGGTGGTGTTTACCACTGCCTATAGCCAGTATGCCGTCGACGGCTTCCGGCTCAACGCGCTTGACTATCTTCTCAAACCCTTCGGCATTGACGAGTTCCGTCGAGCCACCAAGCGCCTGGTGGAGAAATCTGAACAGCTTAATGCCGCAGCCGTATCGATGGTCGATGAGGATGACTGTATCTTCCTGAAGACCGAGTACAAGATTGTGCGTATCTCCATCTCCGACATCCTCTATGTCGAGGCGATGAGTGAATACCTGCGCATACACTTCAGCAACGGCGCTCGTCCGGTAACTGCCCTATTGAGTATGAAGAAAATGGAGGAGCGGTTGCCCAGCAACAATTTCATGCGCACCCATCGCTCCTATATTGTCAACCTAAAGCGCATCATCGAGGTGAACAAGAGCCACATCGTCATGGCACCGCAGGTGGCACTGCCCATTGGTGACCTCTATAAGGACACCTTCATGGCATACCTCAACAGCAAGTTCCTGACCAAGTGAGCAGCCAGTTCTGGCGCAGATTGTAAGAGTGGTTCCAACATCCACAAGTAACACATAATCAATAGATTGATAATCACGTTTCTCATAAACACTCTTAACGACATCAGTTACAAATTTTCTCATAGCTTTTTATTTTGGCATCCCCGTTTGGGGGTGCCTTTTTGCATCTAGACTCTCCGTGAATTTACGGACGCAAACAGACGAGAACCGATTTACTTCCTGTTGGATATGAGCACCTTCAGAGGGTTGTTAATAACTTTTTTGCTAAAAATTTACAAAAACAAATTTAGGAATCCAAATTATTGCCAAAAAGTTTGTAACTTTACACCCTCAAAAATTATGAACCTAGCCCAACTCCGTTTTTCTGCTCATGAATGAACCTGTATATCATATCCCCGCGCTTCTTAAGGAGTGCCTTAATGGCTTGAGTATCAAGCCTGACGGGACTTATGCTGACGTTACCTTTGGGGGTGGCGGCCACAGTCGTGCCATTGTGGAGCGATTGTCGCCGTTGGGGCATCTCTACGGCTTGGACCAAGATATCGATGCATGGCGCAATCGCATTGACGACCCGAGGTTCACTTTTGTTCTGAGCAATTTTGCTTACCTAAAGAATTTTTTGAGATATTATGGGGTGCTGGCAGTGGATGGAATCCTTGCCGACCTAGGTGTGTCATTCCACCACTTCGACGACCAGGAACGCGGTTTCTCATTCCGATTTGATGGGCAACTGGACATGCGCATGAACCAATCGAGCACGCTTGATGCTCGCCAGGTCATCGCCACCTACAGCGAGGAACGCCTTGCTGACGTGCTCTATCTCTACGGCGAGCTCAAGCAGAGCCGCCAGTTGGCGCGCGCCATTGTACGAGCCCGTAGCCAACGCGACATCAACACCACGCTACAACTCATCGATGTGGTGCGTCCACTCATTCGTCCCAATCAGGAGAAGAAAGAGCTGGCCCAGCTATTCCAAGCCTTACGCATCGAGGTGAACAACGAGATTGATGTGCTCAAGCGCTTGTTGCAGCAATCGCTCGATGTGCTGCGACCGGGCGGACGGCTTGTCATTATTACCTACCACTCGCTCGAAGACCGCTTGGTCAAGAACTTCATGCGCACGGGTAATGTCGAGGGCCATGTCGTCAAAGACTTCTATGGCCGCGTCCAAGCCCCATTGACTCTGGTCAACAACAAGGTTATCGTCCCCAGCGACGATGAGGTGGCACGAAACCCTCGTTCGCGCAGTGCCAAACTGCGCATAGCTGAAAAAGTGAATGATGATTTATAGTTGATAGTTAATTCCGAGAAACTCGAGAACACCAAGAAAAAACTATGGCAGACGACAACAAACATATCGATCCAATGGGCAACGAGTCCAAAAGTACCGACATCAGGAAGCGCAAGCGCAATCGCAAGGCGCAAAAAGCCGTCAAAGGCGTTGTGCAAGGTCGTTCGTTCCTCTCGTGGGACTTCTTTAAGCGCAACGCAGTGTATATCGTGGCGGCCACCATCATGACACTGATGTATATCAGTAACAAATACGTCTGCCAGAACTACATGAAGGAAGTCATCGACCTCAAACTCGAGCTTGAAAATGCCAAGACCGACTGTGTCAATGCCAGCGCAGCCTATAATTCTCAAATACGAGAGAGCCAGATGACTGCATATGTCGACACGATGCACATCGATCTGACCGCACCCGAACAACCACCTTATCACCTGAAAGAACAATGAAAGAGACCAACAAAAAACACATCTTGCTGCGATACTCACTCGTTGTGGGCATCGTGCTAGCTTTCTCGGCAGCCATCGTCTGGGACATGATCAAAACGTCGGTCATCTATGCAAGCGACTGGAACACCAAGGCCGACAGCATCCTCACGCAGGTAACCGTCATTGAGCCTGAGCGTGGCAAGCTGCTTGCCGACAACGGCACTGTATTGGCCGCCAACCTGCAGTATTTCACCGCCCGCATCGACTGGTTGTCGGCTGGCATCAAGAAAGACACACTGATGAAGTACCTGCCCGCGCTGGCCGACTCGCTGGCCGTGCTCGAACCCTCACGCACTGCACAGCAGTGGCAAGAGGAACTCTCGGGAGCCTATGAACGCATCACCACCGACAAGAAGAAAAAGAACCATAGCTATCGACTCATTCGCCGTCTGCTCACCCATGGCGAGTGGGAACGGCTGAAGACATTCCCCTACTTCAATAAGGGACAGAACAAGAGCGGACTGTACTGTGAGCGGGAGACCAAGCGATGCAAGCCCTATGGCTCGATGGCATCACGCAGCATTGGAACGGTAGGAGAGAGCGAGTCGCGATCGGGCCTGCATGGACGGTCGGGCCTGGAGATGGCACTTGACACCATGCTCTATGGCGTGCCTGGCGAGGCGACACGCATCCAGTTAACCTACAACATCGTCAACCATGAGAGCGTCCCTGCCAAGCCTGGATATGACATTACCACCACCATCAACATCGCTCTGCAAGACATTGTCGAGAACGAACTCTATGACATGTGCCACGAAACCGACGCCCGCTGGGGCACCGCTGTGCTCATGGAGGTAGCCACGGGTGAAATCAAGGCCATCAGCAACCTGGAATGGAATGACAATGCGGGTGACTATATCGAGGGCGTAAACAATGCAGTGCTGGGCTATGAGCCAGGCTCGGTGATGAAGCCCATCTCGATGATGATTGCTCTGGAAGACGGCATTGTCAACAACATCGATGAACCCATGCCCACTGGCACAACTTGGCTCTATGAGGGACGCGTCATCAACGACCCGCACGGTGGTGCACAGCTCACCCCGCGGCAAATCATCGAGACCTCGTCAAACGTAGGCATGTCAAAGATTATCGTCAAGAAGTATGGCAGCAACCCTGGAGGGTTTTACGACCGCCTGAAAGGGATGGGTTTCTTTGAGCCCTTCCACTCAGGTATCGGTGGCGAACAGACACCCATTATCCACCGTCTAGGCAACACCCGTGCCGACCGCGTGGCACTGACTCGCATGGCTTTCGGTTACTCTACACTCATTCCGCCACTGAGCACGCTTGCCATGTACAATGCCATCGCCAACGACGGCAAGTATGTGCGTCCACACTTGGTCAAGAAACTATCACGCGAAGGCGATCCCGACAGTATCGTTCCGGTGACCTACATCCGCCAGCAGGTGTGCAGCCCCGAGAACGCCCAGAAGTTGCGCATCATGTTGCACGACGTGGTATGGGGCAGCCGAGGCACAGCACGCAAGTGGGTACAGGACGAGCGCGTGCCCATCGCCGGAAAGACGGGCACTGCCTACACTATCACCAGCGACGGGCACTACGGCAACCAGAAGCGCCTAGCCTTCTGCGGATTCTTCCCCTATGACAATCCCAAATACTCGTGCATCGTGCTGATGCTTGGCGCCAACCGTGGCGCTGGAGCCAGCAGCGGCATGGTGCTCAAGAATATTGCCCTGAAGATGTATGCCCGCGGACTGCTGGGCAACGAACCAAATTATGCGATGACCGTCGACAAGGACGGGAAACAGGTGCAAAAAGCACCCTCACAAGCCACACTCTACGCCAGTACCAATCCTAAACACACAAGCCATGTGAAGAAAGGCCTCGCCATGACCAACGCCAAGGTGTTCCAGCAGCCCACTCCCACCAAGAGTGGTGTGCCCAATGTGCGAGGCCTCGCCGTGCGTGATGCCATCCGGCGGCTCGAGGATGCAGGCTTGTGTGTACGATTCAATGGCAATGGCTATGTGGTGGGGCAAAGCCTCGCAGCGGGAAGCCCATTTGCCCGTGGACAAATCATCAACCTCACCCTGCGGCACTAACGATTAGAGTTCCCCAGAAACATGAATACTCAGAAAACTAAAAGACTCATCAAAAACAACGACTATATGAAGAAACTCAACGAATTGCTCCGTCGCGTGGATACCACTCAAGTGGTAGGGCCGACCGACATTGACATCACTGGCGTATTGTGCGACTCACGTCAGGTGAGAGGTGGTGAACTATTTGTCGCCGTGGTGGGCGTCGCCGTTGACGCGCACCGCTTTATCCCTCAGGTAACCCAGGCGGGCGCAGCGGCAATCTTGTGCCAAAAGTTGCCCGAAACACTTGACGAGCGAGTAACCTACATCGTGGTACCCGATAGTACAAGCGCATTGGCGCTGGTTGCCAGCGAGTGGTATGACCGTCCCAGCGAGCATCTGCGGCTTGTGGGTGTGACTGGCACCAACGGCAAGACAACCACCGCGACGCTGCTCTACGAGATGATGCAAAGCCTAGGCTACAAGGCAGGCCTGCTCTCGACGGTGAAGAACCTGATTGACCGCCGCGAGGAACCAGCCGCACAGACCACCCCTGACCACCTCACGCTCAACCGCTTGTTGCATGAGATGGTTGAGGCGGGATGCGACTATGCCTTTATGGAGGTGAGTAGCCACGCCTGCGTACAACACCGCATCGACGGTCTACACTGGGCAGGGGGCGTATTCACCAACCTCACACAGGACCATCTAGACTTCCACAAGACGATGGACGAGTATCTGCGCGCCAAGAAAACGTTCTTCGATGCCCTGCCCGAGACGGCATTCGCACTGGCCAATGCCGATGACAAGGTGGGCAAAGTCATGTTGCAGAACTGCCGCGCCAGCCACTATACTTATGCCTTGCGCACGATGGCCGATTTTAACTGCAAACTCATTGAGGAACGCATTGACGGCATGAGCTTGCAGATCAATGGCCGCGAAGTCGAGGTGATGCTGACCGGCCGGTTCAACGCCTACAACCTCACCGCTATCGCTGCCACCGCCATTCTGCTGGGTATCGACCGCGACGAGGTGCTGGTACAGCTGAGCCAATTGCATGCCGCCGACGGACGTTTCCAGACACTGCATGCCCCCAAGGGTTTCACCGCCATCGTCGACTACGCCCACACGCCAGACGCCCTCATTAACGTGCTCGACACCATCCGCGACCTGGTGAGAGGAAAGGGGCAAATCATAGCCGTGTGCGGCTGCGGTGGCGACCGCGACGCCACCAAGCGACCCATCATGGCACATGCCGCCGCCACACGTAGCGACCGCACCATCCTCACTAGCGACAATCCGCGCACCGAGGACCCCGAAGCCATCTTGCGTGACATGGAGGCCGGCCTGACCGATGACGACCGCCAGCACACCATCAAGATTACTGACCGCCGCGAAGCCATACGCACCGCCTGCTTGCTAGCACAGCCTGGCGATGTTGTCCTCGTTGCTGGAAAAGGACACGAGACCTACCAAGACGTGATGGGCGTCAAGCACCATTTTGATGACCGCGAGGTGCTACGTGAATGCTTCAAATAATTCATAACAAACTATCGCACTGCAGTTTACTCATTATTCATTATTCTATAGAGTATGTTTTACCATCTGTTTCAATATCTGCAACAATTTGATGTGCCAGGGGCGCATCTGATGGACTATATCACATTCAGGGCTGGCATCACCCTAGCCCTATCACTGTTCATCGCTATTGTCATCGGTGGCTCGATTATCAAGAAGCTCGAGCGTTATTACAACCGTTTGGGTGGCGAGAATCAGCGCGACCTAGACAACTCCGGCAAGATTGTGTCGCACACCGATGCTATCGACAAAATCCAGACGGTGCTCAACAACATGGACGAGACCGACCAGGAGAAAAAGGACGATGTTGCCAAGGCTCTGGAGAAAGACCGCAAGTCGCAAACACCCAGCATGGGCGGCCTCATCATCATCGTTGCCATCTTGCTGCCGTGCTTGCTCATTGGCAAACTCAACAACGTGTACATGTTGCTCATGATTCTTGCCACACTATGGTGCGGCGCACTGGGCTTCCTGGACGACTATATCAAGATTGCCCATCATGACAAGCGAGGCCTTAAAGGCAAATTCAAGGTTATCGGTCAGGTGGGCCTCGGCATTGTCGTCGCACTGGTGATGTGGGCAAGTCCCGCCATCGTCATGAGCGAGAACACCGAGGTTCGCAACCCCGAAACAGGACAAATGGAGGTGGTACACGCACCGCAGGTCAAGGGCACGCAGACCACCATCCCCTTTATCAAGAACCACAACTTTGACTATGCACGCGTGGCGCAGTGGTTTGGCATTCACGGCAAGGCAGCACGAGGCATTGGATGGCTCATCTTTGCCGCGCTGGCCATCTTTATCGTCACTGCAGTGAGCAATGCCGCCAACCTCACCGACGGTCTTGACGGCCTGGCGAGCAGCACGAGTGCGGTCTATGCCATAGCACTAGCCATCATGGCCTACTTGAGCGGCAATGTCATTTATGCCGCTTACCTCAACATCATGTATATTCCCGACAGCAGCGAGTTGGTAATCTTTGCCGCTGCATTCATTGGGGCTACGCTAGGCTTCCTGTGGTACAATTCCTACCCCGCCCAAGTGTTCATGGGCGACACGGGCAGTTTGTGCCTGGGAGGCATCGTGGGCGTATTCGCATTGCTGCTGCGCAAGGAGTGGTTGTTGCCCATCCTGTGTGGTGTCTTCTTTGTCGAGGCCTTGAGCAATATGATCCAGACGGGTTACTTCAAGTACACCAAGCGCAAGACAGGCACAGGCAAGCGCATCTTCAAGATGGCACCCATCCATCATCACTACCAGATTCCCGCGGGTAAAATTAAGAACGTCATGTTCCAGAAACCTGCCAATGCCATACCCGAGAACAAGATTGTCATCCGCTTCCTGCTGGTGAGCATCATCCTCGCTGTCCTCACCTTCGTCACTTTCAAGGTGCGATAGTAAATTAGGAGTTAAGAAGTTAAGAAGTTAAGAAGTAAAGAAGATAAGCAACAGACATATGAAGAGATTAGTTGTATTAGGTGGTGGCGAGAGCGGTGCCGGAGCAGCCGTACTCGCACAGAAGTTGGGAATGGACGTGTTCCTGAGCGATATGGGACACATCAAGCCCAAGTATAAGGAGATGCTCGATGGTCACGGCATTCGTTGGGAGGAGGGCGGTCACACCGAGGACCTCATCCTCAACGCCGACGAGATTGTCAAGAGCCCTGGCATCCCCTGCGAGGCTCCGCTGGTGGTCAAGGCCATGGAGCGCGGCATACCCATCATCAGCGAGATTGAGTTTGCCGGTCGCTACACACAGTCAAAAATGGTGTGCATCACGGGTAGCAACGGCAAGACCACGACCACGATGCTCACTTACCACATCCTCCGCGAGGCTGGACTGGATGTGGGTCTGGCGGGCAATGTGGGCAACAGCCTGGCACTGCAGGTGGCCGAGGATCCGCACGAGGTCTACGTCATCGAGTTGAGCAGTTTCCAGCTCGACAACATGTATGAGTTTAAGGCCAACGTGGCGGTATTGCTCAACATCACTCCCGACCATCTGGACCGCTATGACCACAAGATGGAAAACTATGTCGCTGCCAAGTTCCGCATCATGCGCAACCAGGGCGAGGACGACGTTTTCATCTACTGGCAGGACGACCCCATCATCGCCGAGCAGCTGCGACACATCCACACCGAGGCTCAGATGATGCCCTTCAGCGCCACTAGCCACGATGGATGCACCGCCTGGGTCGAAGATGGCGTGATGACCATCAATGTCGACGGTGAGCCCTGGTCGATGCCAACCCAAGAAATTGCGATCCAAGGCCTTCACAATCTCTACAATTCGATGGCCGCCAGCATCAGTGCCAGCGTGCTGCACATTAAGAACGAGGTCATTCGGCGCGCATTAAGCGACTTCCAGGCTGTCGAACACCGCTTGGAGTTTGTTCGTACCCTCAATGGTGTGCGTTGGATTAACGACTCCAAGGCCACCAATGTCAACAGCACTTGGTACGCCCTCGAGAGTATGCACGACCCCGTGGTGCTCATCCTGGGCGGCAAGGATAAGGGCAATGACTATACCGAAATTGAGCCGTTCGTACTCGAGAAGGTCAAGGCCATCGTCTGCCTGGGCGTTGATAACCGCAAACTACATGCGTTCTTCGACGGCAAGGTGCCTGTCGTGACTGATGCCGGCTCGATGGCTGAGTGCGTTGAAAAGTGCCACGCACTAGCCCAGAGCGGCGACACCGTGTTGCTCTCGCCGTGCTGTGCCAGTTTCGACCTGTTCACTAGTTATGAGGACCGTGGTCGCCAGTTCAAAGAAAGAGTAAACAGTTTAGTTTAAAGTTTATAGTTAATAGTTTATAATTGTCTAGTTTATCTAGAGCCTCTAGTTTTACAGAACATGACCCAAGAAAAACAGACAAAGTACAACGAGATAGCCCAGAGACATGGCGACCCATGGATTTGGGGCATCTATTTCACGCTCATCATCATCTCGATCGTCGAGGGATATAGCGCGTCGAGCCGCGTGATAGCCACACAAGGCGTCTACGGCCCCATCATCAACCAGTGCAAGTTTCTGGGTGCTGGCGCCTTGCTGGTGTTCTTCTTGCATCGCATCGACTACAACAACAGCAAGTTCCTGTATATAATGATTCCTGGACTGGCGTTGTTTACCGTCTTCACGCTCATCTATGTGATGGCGGCAGGTGAAGTCATCAATGGTGCTCGCCGTGCGATGAAGATTTTGCCTGGCGTCACACTGCAGCCAGCCGAACTAGCCAAACTGTCGATAGTCACGCTACTGAGCTATATCCTGGCCAAGAGCCAGAAGAACCGCGATGTGAGCAATACGGGTCTGATTGCATCGGCCATCGCTGTGGCCATCTATGGCGCATTGATGTTCAAGAGCGGTCTGACCAACACCATCTTGCTAATGGCCATCAGCACATCGATGATGCTGATTGGTGGTGCCAAACTCAAGAAAATCTTAATCGTCCTGATGGCTTACGGTATCTTTGCCGGCGGGTTTATGGGCATCAAGAAACACAACGAGAAGATGGACGAGGTGCTGGCACAGGAGAATGGCACTGCTGTGATGGTGCAGCGTGACGCCGAAGACCGCACCGACCTGCGCAAAGGGCGCATCCACGACTGGTGGTACAACGACTCGCTGCGCTTCCGTCCCATCACCAACAAGAACCAGCAAGAGATGTTTGCGCGCATGGCACAAGCGCATGGTGGCACCACTGGAGTGGGTATCGGCAGTTCGCGTGAGTGCAGCCGTTTGCCACTGGCATTCAGTGACTATATCTACTCGATTATCATTGAAGAGACAGGCATTATCGGCGGCATCTTTGTGCTTATCCTGTATCTGTGGCTACTAGCACGTGCGGCGATGATTGTACAGCGTAGCACACGCGTGTTGCCCAGTCTGCTCATTATCGGTATGGCATCTTTCATTACCTTGCAGGCACTATTTCATATGGCCATCAACGTGGGTGTGTTTCCCGTGTCGGGTCAGCCCTTGCCGCTGATTTCGGCGGGTGGTACGAGTATCCTGGTCATCAGTGCCGCCTTTGGCATCATGCTCAGTGTGAGCCGAACCATCGCCAACTACAACAACAAGAACAACAAGGTTGACGAAGCCGTTCTCCCCGAAGGGCTTGATGCCGTCAACCCTACACAAATAGTCCCCAAAAACGTATGGAAATGAAAAGTTTTATTATCAGCGGCGGTGGCACCGGTGGTCACATTTTTCCCGCACTATCAATAGCTGGCGAAATTCGCCGGCGCATGCCCGATGCCCGCATCCTGTTTGTGGGCGCTGAGGGTCGTATGGAAATGGAGCGTGTGCCAGCAGCAGGCTACGAAATCAAGGGACTTCCAGTCATGGGCTTTGATCGTCAACACCTGTTGCGCAATGTCAAGGTGGTTTATCACCTGCTCAAAAGCATGAGCATGGCGCGAAACATCATCAAGGATTTCAAGCCCGACATCGCCATCGGCGTTGGCGGCTATGCCAGCGGCCCCACCTTGAAGGCAGCGCAAAAGATGGGTATTCCCACCTTGCTGCAAGAACAGAACTCCTATGCCGGCGTGACCAATAAGCAACTTGGTGCCGACGCACGCTGCATTTGCGTAGCCTATGAGGGGATGGAACGTTTCTTCCCCGCCGACCGCATCGTACTCACCGGCAACCCTATCCGACAGAACCTGCTAGAGTGCACCGCCAGCAAGCAAGAGGCACGCCGTGCCATGGGGGTAAATCCCGACAAACGCACCATCCTCATCATTGGTGGCAGCCTGGGAGCATTGAGCGTCAACCGCGTCATCGGTGCCGGCTTGAAGCGAATCGGCGATGCAGCCGACCAGGTACAGGTCATCTGGCAGACGGGAAAGACCAACCGGGGCACCAGTGAAGAGGACCTCGCTGTATCGGGTGTTACCAACGTGCTGCGTACTGACTTTATCAGCAACATGGATATGGCCTACCGCGCTGCCGACCTCGTCGTCTCGCGTGCGGGAGCCAGCAGCATCAGTGAGATTCAAGCATTGGGCTTGCCCGCTATTCTCGTACCTTCGCCTAATGTCGCTGAGGACCATCAGACCAAGAACGCCCAAGCGCTGGCAAGCCGCAACGCAGCCATCATGGTGCGTGATGCCGATGCACCCAACGAGCTTGTCGACTGCATGTTGCGTACCGTCACCAACGACGGCGTACTCAAGACCCTGGCCGACAATGTCGCCCAGATGGCCTTGCGCGACAGTGCCGCCCACATCGTTGACGAAGTCTTTAAGATAGTTAATGAATAGATCGCGCTACGCGCTTGTAGACCATTTTATTGGTAGACCGCTACGCTTGTAGACCGCGCTACGCGCTGGTAAAAGATGCGATTCATTAAAACATTTGCGACATGGTAGATTCCAGGTTTTCGTTTGAAAAATTAGATGTTTGGCAAAGAGCTCGTGCACTTGTCAAGACAACATATAGTATACTCAATCAGTTTCCTAAGAATGAACAGTATGCTCTATGCGACCAAATGAGACGCGCTGTCATATCCATACCATCAAATATTGCCGAAAGCGGAGGACGCGTATCGTACAAAGAAAAAGCCCATTTCCTTGATTTTGCTCTGGGTTCTGCAATGGAGCTCTATTGTCAATACACTTTGGCATTTGATTTGGGTTATATTCCAAACGAGTATTATGAAGAAACAGCATCAGAAATCATAGAAATCTCACGAATGATTTCAGGGCTAAAACATAAGTATGAAATTAACAACTAAACTCTACTAGCCCGCAGGGCGGTCTGCCAGCGCAGCGATCTACCAGCTGAAAGCGGTCTACCAGCCCGTAGGGCGGTCTTATAAATATGAAACAGAACATCTACTTTATCGGCGCAGGCGGCATCGGGATGGCCGCACTCGAGCGCTATTTCCTGGCACGCGGATGCCGTGTGGCAGGCTACGACCGCACCCCGAGTGACCTCACCCATGAATTGGAGGCTGAGGGCGTACACATCGACTACAGCGACGACCCGTCGCTCATCCCCGACTATTGTCGCGACTCCAAGCAGACGCTGGTGGTCTACACCGCAGCCATGCCCGCCAACCACCCCGTGTTACGCTGGTTCATGGATAACGGATTTGAGGTCATCAAACGCGCCAAGGCTCTGGGCATCGTCACCGAGCATAGCAAGGGAATGTGCTTTGCCGGCACCCACGGCAAGACCACCACATCGAGCATGGCCGCCCACATCCTGCACCAAAGCGGCATCGGCTGTAACGCCTTCCTGGGTGGCATCCTGCGCAACTACGGCACCAATTTCCTGCTCAGCGACACCAGCCCCTACTCGGTCATTGAGGCCGACGAGTTTGACCGTTCGTTCCACCAACTCACCCCGTGGGTTGCTGTGATCACTTCGACCGACCCCGACCACTTGGACATCTACGGCACCGAGGAGGCCTATCTGGAGAGCTTTGCGCACTTCACCGAGCTCATCCGCCCCGACGGCGCACTTATCGTGCACACGGGACTGAAGCTCGTGCCTCGCCCGCATGCCGGTGTGCGAGTCTATACCTACAGCCGCCATGAGGGTGACTTCCATGCACAGAACATCCGCAAGGCCGACGGCGACATCACCTTCGACTTGGTCACGCCATGGGAAATTATCCCTGACATTCGTTTGGGTGTGCCAGTGGACATCAATATTGACAACGCCATTGCCGCCATGGCTGCCTGCCGCCTCACCGAGGTTTCGCACGATGCCATGCGCCAGGCCATCGCTACCTTCCAGGGCCCCAAGCGTCGCTTTGAGTTCTGGGTCAAGGAACCGGGCGCACACGGCCGCGTCATGATTGACGACTATGCCCACCATCCCGACGAATTGCGCGCCAGCATCACCAGTGTGCGCGACTTGTACCCAGGTCGCCGACTGGGCGTGATCTTCCAGCCACACCTTTACACCCGCACGCGCGACTTCGCCCCCGAGTTTGCCGATGCTCTCTCTCTGGCCGATGAGGTCTACCTGCTGCCTATCTACCCCGCACGCGAGCTCCCCATCGCCGGTGTGACCAGCGAAATCATCCTAAATCGCCTTAGTTGTGCTAAAAAAGCTATAATTCAGCGCGAAAAGTTGGTGGAATCAATAAAAAGCCTTAACTTTGACGTTTTGTTAACGGTTGGTGCCGGAGATATCGACCGCTTGCTCCCCGACATCCGCCAACAGTTGATAGACTAAAAAGACATAAGGGCATAAATCTGCTTGAGGCGTGTTTTAGACTAAAAGACATAAAGACATATTTTTATGGATGTAGAAAAGATTATATCTGACATTATACAGGCTGCTTATGATGTAAGAAGTCTTTTAATGCCAGGCTTTTTAGAAAAAGTCTATGAAAACGCTATGTTGATCGAATTGCGCGATAAAGGCTATCATGTCAAACAGCAAGTGCCCATTGATGTCAGATATAAGGGATACCAAGTTGGCGAATACATTGCCGACCTCATTGTCGAAGATAGTGTCATCATTGAAATAAAAGCCGCCAAGAATATCGACGTTTCCCATGAGATACAGACAGTTTGTTACTTGACTGCCACCGGTATTGATAATGGAATCGTCGTGAATTTCGGGAATCCTCAAGGAATACAGATAAAACGAAAGTATCGAACCTACGACTCAACTAAAAGCACAAATAAAATATAGTCTTTTTGTCTTTATAGTCTCATAAACGAAATATAGTCTTTATGTCTTTATAGTCTAAAAAATATTAAGTTGAAGCTTTTTGTCTTTATAGTCTTGAAAATGAAATATAGTCTGGTAAATTGAAGCGAATTATCCAAAATACCATCTTACTTGTCCTCGCAGGGTTGCTCATGTGGGGCATTTTCTGGGCGCGTGGGAAAGCAGCCGACGAGCTGTGCCAACGCGTCGAGGTGACTATCGACAATGCCGATAGCACACGGTTTGTCACCCCACAGGGTGTCATCGCCGAACTTGCCAAGCTGGGCTTCAAGGTCGTGGGCAAGCCCATGTGGCAAATCGACGCCGAACGCATCGAGCAGGCTCTGCAACGCTCGGAGTACCTCGAGAAAGCCGAATGCGTCAAGGGAGCCGACGGCGTACTCATTATCCGCGCCAGCCAGTTGGTGCCCGTGTTGCGCGTGTTTGACGGCGACCAGAGCTACTACGTCAACCGCTTCGGCAAGCGCATGAGTGCCACTGCCAGCTATCATGCCGATGTACCCGTGGTACAGGGACACTTTACTGACAAATACCCTGCTACACGCTTGTTGCCGCTGGTGCAGTTTGTTGAGAGTGACTCTTTGCTGCGTTCATTGGTGACCATGTACACCATGCGCGACAGCAACAACATCTTTATTGTCCCGTCAATCTACGGCCATATCGTCAACATCGGCGACTGCAGCAACTTTGATGCCAAGTTCCGCAAGCTCAAACTCTTCTATCGCAAAGTCTTGCCCGCCAAGGGATGGGAAAACTACGACACCATCTCGGTCAAGTGGGACCATCAGGTTGTCGCCACCCGCCGCGTCAAGGCCGTGAAAATCGAAATGGACTACGACTCGGCCTTTGACGAACCCGAGCTTGACATCCAGACAATGACCGTCGACGATGACCGACACACCCTCGCCGTCGACGAGAAGAAACAGAGGCCAAAAACAAAAAACGAGAAGCAAGACACCAGCAGTAAGAAATCTAGATAGTCTAGCTCCCCCAGTACCTCTAGAGCGTCTAGAACCAAGATATAGCAAATAATAAAAACATCATAACAATGGACAAGAACCAGTATATTGTAGTATTTGAGATTGGGTCCAGCAAGATTGTGGGTGCTGTGGCCGAGAAGTCGCCTGCCGGCATGGTGAGCGTGAGCCATCTGGTCGAGGAGCGGCTGAGCAACTGCGTGCGTTACGGCTGCGTGCAGAACGTGGAGAACGTCAAGGCGGCCATCAACCGCATCCTCAAGAACATTGAGGATCAGGTAGGTGGCAACATCAAGTATGTCTATGTGGGCGTCTCGGGACGCTCGCTGCACAGCGAGGTGAGCGAGGTGAACCGTGGCTTGGATGCCGCCAAGCCCATCAGTGCCGAGATTATCTCGGGCATCATCCGCGACGCCAGCCGCAACCCCATCAAGAACTATGAGACTATCGCCGTGGTGCCCCGCACCTATGTGGTCGACAAGAATGTCACCGCCGACCCCGTGGGCGTCGTTGGTTCAAGCATCAAAATCAAGGCAAACCTCATCGTTGCCAAACCCGCCATCAAGCAAAACCTGATGCGTGTGTTTAGTTTCGGCATTGATGTCAAGGACTATATTGTCACTCCGCTGGCAGTGGGCGAGAATGTCCTTACCGACAGTGAGCGGTTGGGCTGTATGCTCGTTGACCTGGGTGCCGAGACTACCACGGTGAGCATCTACAAGGACGGCTCGCTGGCCTATCTGGCAACGCTCCCATTGGGTGGACGCAACATCACCCGTGACATCAGCAATGGCCTAAGCGTGCTCGAGGACACTGCCGAGCGCGTGAAAAAGAACATCAACAACCCGCTGGAGAGCAATGTCGACGACATCGTCATCGAGGGCGTGAACAGCAGCGAGGCAGCCAACTTCATCGCCGCCCGCAACCGCGAAATCATCGCCAACATCAAGAACCAGCTCAACCTGGCGGGCATGACCGCCGACGACATCCGCACCATAGTACTCATTGGTGGTGGCGCCCAACTCAAGGGTCTGGAGAAGAAACTCGAGGAGAATACTAAACTGAGCGTGCGCATGGGACACTATCCGCAGTCGCTCAACATCCTCAATCACAGCTTCAACCGTCCCGAATACATCGAGACCTTCTGCTTGCTCGCCAAGGCTGCAGCCGAAATCCTCCCCGGCGAGACCTGCATCATCCGTCGCAACTACGACGACGGTTTCCAGGTATCCAGTACCCGCCCTGTGCAGCCCGAGCCCGAGCGTGAAAAGAGACCCCCCGTCGAGGAACCCAAGAAAAAGAAAAAACTAGGCTGGTGGGAAAAAATCCGCACCAAGGCTGGTGAGATGCTCACCGAAGATGATGCCGACGACGACCAGTAAATCTAGCCCCCCTAGTCCCCTCTAATCAAGAAAAAAATACAACGCTATATGAGACCAAACATTTATGACTCTGTGGACCAGAACCCTGGTTTTAAGGAGGAGAAAAAGAACCCGACCATCATCAAGGTGGTGGGCGTGGGCGGCGGCGGCAACAACGCCATCAACCACATGTGGGCGCAGAACGTCGAGGGCGTGTCGTTCGTCGTGATCAACACCGACCGCCAGGCCCTGAACATGTCGCCCGTGCCTAACCGAGTGCTCATCGGACCCAAGACGACTAATGGTCTGGGAGCTGGAAACATTCCCGAACGCGCCAAGGCGGCAGCCGAGGAGAGCGCAGCCGAGATTGCCGCACTGTTTGACGACGAGACCAAGATGGTGTTCATTACCGCTGGTATGGGTGGTGGCACCGGTACTGGTGCGGCTCCCGTGGTGGCACGCATTGCCCACGAAAAGGGCGTGCTCACCATCGGCATCGTCACCATCCCCTTCCTCTTTGAGGGACAAAAGAAGATTCTCAAGGCCCTGGCAGGTGCTGACGAGATGAGCAAGCACGTCGACGCTCTACTCATCATCAACAACCAGAGACTTATCGACATTTATCCCGACCTGGACTTCAACAACGCTTTCGGCAAGGCCGATGACACGCTTTCAAATGCGGCACGCTCCATCAGTGAGCTCATCACCGCCGAGGGACAGGTCAACGTCGATTTCATGGACGTGAATACTACCCTACGCGATGGTGGCGTCGCTATCATCAGCAGTGGCTACGGCGAGGGCGAGCATCGTGTGACCAAGGCTATCGAGGACGCACTGGAATCACCACTCTTGAAGAACCGTGACGTCTATGGTTCACGCAAGATCCTTATCAATGTTTATTATAACCCCGAGAGCGAGAATCCATTCAAGATGGAGGAGTTGAGCGAGGTGGAAGAGTTCATGGCCAACTTCAGCCAAGAGGTAGACGTAATCACAGGTTATGCCCACGATCATACACTCGAGGACAAAATCAAGATTACGGTGCTGGCAGCAGGATTCAATGTGTCGCTCGAGAAGGAATCGCCTGCGCCTGTGATGCGCCACCGACGCACTGAGACCGCTGCAGCTGAGGTGCCCGACGCTCCTGCCGATGCCGACAAACGTCTGCAAGAGGAATATGGTGCTGCCGCCATTGCCGAGATGCAGACTCGCAAGGATGAGGCACAATTTATCTTGCTCACCCCCGAGGACATCGACAACGATGAACTCATCGACTTGCTTGAGCGCACTCCAGCCTACAAGCGCAAACCCGATGACAAGACTGCCATCCGCGAGAAGCGTCAGGCGGCCAGTACTCATGCCGCCAAGGCTGCCGAACAGGCCACCAAGCCTGTCGCTCCCAAGAAGCCTGGCACTAGCGCCACCATCAATTTCGGCAACGACTGATTGTAGAAATAATAGGCCTATCGGACGATGGGCCAGTTGAAGTGCTTGAGTTCTTGCTCGAGCACTTTTTCTTGTCCGCTGGTGTACTTGTTGACCAGGGCGTGGAACTCGGGTGAGTGATTCATGTGGGTAAGATGCGCCAGCTCGTGGCAGATGATGTAACGCACCAGCCGTTCGGGCAGAAACATCAGGTTGCGTGAGAGTTGGATAACGCGCCCCTTCGTGCAATGCCCCAACTTGCGCATGCCACGCCCAATCTCCCAACTGGCAGGCGACACGCCCACCTCACGAGCCACTTCATCGGCGAAGGGCAGCAGTAGGCGGCTGGATTCCTGTTCCAGCAACACTTGCAAACCATGCGTGATATTGCGCTTGCCGTGGTCACTATTCAAATCCATCCCTGCAGGCAACGACAGGGTAAGCAAGTCGCCATCGTGGCCAAAGAGCATTCTCCGCGGCACTCGCGACTGGCTTTCGAGCCGCACACGGCAACGGAAACATTCTATCACTTGCCCAATGGTGAAAGTAACTCCGGGTTGTTGCTCCTTGCGGGAGCGTAAGCGAGGGCGCAACCGGTCCAATGATTCTTGCAACTCGTGCAAAGGAAGTCCGACGGGGACATTCAGGTGCAGCACTTCGCCTTGCCACCGCGCAGTGACATTGCGCATGCCGCGACGTGTGTTTACCATCACACGTCCAAATTCATCATCATCGTAGTAATATTTCATGGTTTAGCTTCCCCAGTGCAACTTGTGGCGCAAGGTGCGAGCGAAGTTGTTGTCGACGCGCTGAATCACCTGAACGGTGAGCGGGGCGCGGTCGATGGTCACGCATGTGCCAGCAGGACAGGTGATGCCCTCGCCATCGACACTCAGGCGGTAGTTATCGGCACGGGTATTTGTCACGATGGTGATGACCGACTCGTCGGGAACCACCAGCGGCCGCATCGTCAACGAGTGAGGCGACAACGGCGACAGCACCATGCAGCGTGTGGTGGGCTCCAGGATAGGGCCACCGGCACTCAAGTTATAGGCCGTACTGCCCGTAGGGGTACACACCACCAGACCGTCACCCTTGTAGGTGGTGAGCGGTTTGCCCTGCAAGGTGGTTTCCATCTCAATCATGCTCGACGTGTCTTGACGCAGGATGGCGATGTCGTTCAGCGCCAACGGATGCTCAATCTCCACACCCTCGCAACGGGCACGCAACATCGAGCGGCGTTCAATGGTATAGTTGCCCGCAAGCAAGTCATCGACCGCCTGCTGCGCCTCGTCTAGACTGTAGGCAGCCAAGTAGCCCAGATGACCCATATTGATACCCATGATGGGGATGTCTTGCTCCACCACCCACATCACCGTGGTGAGGAACGTACCATCTCCACCCAGACTCAACGCCACATCGGCGTCCACACGATCGCCACAATGCACAGTCGGCAGGCGCAATTCTGCTCCCGTCTGGGCTGTCAAGTAGTCGTTGAAGTCACGCTCCAGCGTCACCTCAACCCCGCGCTCGCGCAGTCGTTCAACCAAACTCAAAATGGCCTGCAAGTTGGCATCTTGGTAATTATTGCCAAATATAACCAGTTTCATCGCCTTCGTTATTTGAAAAAATGCGTGCTGACGGACAAATAAGGACGTGATTATTTCGCTATTTCAATAATTACCACTACCTTTGCCGTTACTTAAGAGTTAAGAGTTGAAAGTAGAGAGAGAGAAACTATAAACTCAAAACCCTAAACTTTAAACCTTAATTGAATTTTGTCCATCGTGGCAAAGTTACTCATTTTATTTTACATCACAGCAATTTTCAATCGAAATATATGACAAACCTCAGTGTCAATGTAAACAAGATAGCCACCCTGCGCAATGCTCGTGGAGGCAATGTGCCCTGTGTCGAAACCGTCGCCGTCGATTGCCAGCGCTTTGGCGCCAACGGCATCACCGTTCATCCCCGTCCCGACGAGCGCCACATCACCCGTGCCGATGTTTTCAACCTGCGACCACTTGTGACCACCGAGTTTAACATTGAGGGCTATCCCAGTGAGGACTACATGAAACTAGTGCTCGCCGTCAAGCCCGAGCAGGCCACCCTGGTACCCGATGCACCTGGTGTGCTCACCAGCAATGCTGGATGGGAGGTGCAGCAACACTACGACCAATTGTGCGACATTATTGAACGCCTGAAGTCGGCCGGTATCCGCACCAGTATCTTTGTAGGCACCGACCTAGATAACATTCGCTGGGCAGCCAAGACTGGTGCCGATCGCATCGAGCTCTACACGGGGCCCTATGCCCATGACTTTGCTGCCGACCCTGCCAACCGTGAGGCCGCCATTGCACCCTATGTTGCCGCTGCACAAGAGGCACACAACGTTGGGCTGGGCATCAACGCCGGGCATGACCTGAGTCTGGACAATCTGCCCTACTTCAAGCAACGCATCCCCTTCCTCGCTGAGGTGTCCATCGGGCATCAACTCATCAGCGATGCACTCTACCTGGGCCTCGAGGCGACCATCCAGGCCTACCTGAAGTGTGTAAAAGGATAAGTCCCCCTAGCCCCCTAAAGGGACAATAGATAATAGATAAGATAATAGATAATATGAAAGCTATCATCATGAGCGCGACATTGATTGCCGCTACAGCCGTGGCCACCCAAGCCCGCACCATCGACTATCCCGATGCACGACGCGTAGACACGGTCGATACATACTTTGGTACCCAAGTGCCCGACCCCTATCGTTGGCTCGAGGATGACAACAGCGCCGAGACAGCCGCTTGGGTCAAGGCTCAGAACAAGTTGACCGAGGGATATTTGTCCAAGATTCCCTTCCGCAAGAAGGTAAAGAAACGCATCACAGAACTAGCCAACTTTGAGAAAGTGGGCGCACCATTCAAGATTAAAGACAAATACTACTTCTTCAAGAATGATGGCCTACAGAACCAGAGTTGCCTCTATGTGCGCGACAACCTTGACGGCCAGCCGCGACTGGTGCTAGATCCGAACACCCTTTCCAGCGATGGCACAGTAGCACTGTCGGGCATCAATTTCTCGAAGGACGGTCGCTATATGGCCTATGTCATCAGTCGAAATGGCAGCGACTGGAATGAAATCTACGTCAAGGACCTACAAACCAACCAGCTGCTCGAGGACCACATCGTATGGGCAAAGTTCACCGACGCGCAGTGGCTGGGCGACGGCTTCTTCTATAGTGCCTATGATGCCCCCGAGGATGCCAAGTCGTCCAAGAACGAGTATCACAAAGTAATGTACCACAAGCTGGGTACACCACAAAGCGAGGACTACATCGAGCTACAGAACCAGCGAGAGCCGCTGCTCTTCCACCAAGTTACCGTCATGGGCGAGGAACGATTCATCTTCGGATGGGTTAGCGAGGGCGATGGCAACGAGTTGTGGGTCAAGGACTTGAAAGACCGCAACCCACACTATGTGCGCCTGGCCAGCAACCGTCGCTATACCTATAGCCCCATAGGCGTGGATCATGGAAAAATCTATGTCTACACCAACGACGGAGCGCCTTGCTACAAGATTCGTGCTTATGATATCAACCACCTCAACGAGAACAACTACACCGACTTCGTTCCCGAGAAGGAGTGGGTGCTAAGCGGGGCGCAGATGGCCAATCACCAGTTCATCCTCACCTATGACCGCGACGCCTCGAGCCATCCTTACGTCTATGATGCACAAGGTCGTGAGGTGCGCGAGATTCAACTTCCCACCTTCGGTTCGGTAGGCTTCAGCTGTGACTATGACAAACCCGAGGTGTTCTACAGCTTTACCAGTTACACTTTCCCCACCTCGGTCTACAGCTACGACCTGGCTAGCGGCGAATCCAAGTTATTGTTCCGACCCAAGGTGGCCCTCACGCCCGAGAACTACGTTACCGAGCAGGTGTTCTATCCCAGCAAGGACGGGACAAAGATTCCGATGTTCCTCATTTACAAAAAAGGCATGAAGCGCGACGGCAAGCGCCCTGTCTTCCTCTATGGTTACGGCGGCTTCAACGTGAGCCTGGGCCCGGCCTTCAGCTACTATCGTACCCCGTTTGCCCTGATTGAAGCTGGCGGCATCGGCGCATTCGCCAATCTGCGCGGTGGCGGCGAGTATGGCGAGCAATGGCATGAGGCAGGCACCAAGATGAACAAGCAGAACGTGTTTGACGACTTCATCGCCGCCGCCGAGTGGCTCATCAAGGAAGGCTACTCCACGCCCAAGAAGATTGCCTGCAACGGAGCCAGCAATGGCGGCTTGCTCGTGGGTGCTGTGGTCAACCAGCGTCCCGACCTATTTGGTGCTGCTGTGCCACAGGTGGGTGTGATGGACATGCTGCGCTACCATCTGTTTACCATCGGTTGGAACTGGGCACCTGACTATGGCCGCAGCGACGACTCGAAAGAGATGTTTGAGTACCTCAAGGGCTACTCGCCGCTGCACACCATTCGCAACGACGGTACAAAATACCCGCCCATCCTGGTCACCAGCGGCGACCACGACGACCGTGTGGTGCCTGCCCACTCGTTCAAATATGCCGCCCAATTGCAAGCCAGCAACACTGGCGATGCTGTGAAGCTGATTCGCGTCGACATCAATGCTGGCCATGGTGGTGGCAAGCCCATCAGCAAGGTTATCGATGAGTACACCGACATCCATTCGTTCATTCTCTACAACTTGGGAGTGAAGTACTAAGATAGTTAATAGTTAATAGTTAATAGTTGATAGTTATGAGACACCTATTTGCAATCCTATGTATTGTGGCACTGGGTATGATTGGTGCCACGGCGGCACAGGCCCAACAGGTCTATGCCAACGCTAGCGACGGTTACGTCAACATGCGTGAGGAGCCCAACGCCAACGCCTTTATCGTCGACGTGCTCTTCACGGGCGGCAAGCCCGCCCGGCTCCTCGATCGCCAGGGAAACTGGCTCCATATCGACTATGATGGCCAAAAGGGCTATGTCAACAGCAAGTATGTCACCGTGGGTGCCAAGCCCAAGGCAAAACCACTGCAACGCACGCTCTACTATGTCGTAATATTAAGTTTCAGCACACTTGATGCTGCCAAGGCCCGTGCCGAGGACATGCCCGACGCTTTGCTCAACCCCGTGTATCGCGGTGTTGACAAGGGCAAGACCTACTACCGCATCTGCACCGGCTGCTTCCTCGATCGCAAGCAGGCCGAAGCTCACCAGCGAGAGATCAAGGAGAATTTCGGTGCTGATACCTGGATTTGGTCCACCAAGGGTTTTGCCGAGTGCGTCTATCGTCCCGAAAGCCTCTACGATGGTGCCATCCGCATCGCCCCGCTCACTCCACGCGAGTAGTTACGATGTGCCGTTCCTCTACAAAAAGTGGTCAAAAAATAACATTTTTTTGGCTACTTCGACAAGATTATATAACTTTGCGCAATAAATTTAACTTTAACAGCGCATTGCGCGCTCTTAAACAATATCTGTTAATATGAAAAAACTTACATTATTACTGGCACTACTATGCGCTGTCGTCACAGCCAACGCCTACGACTTTCAAGTTGACGGTTTGTGCTATCGCATTAACACCTCTAATCACACCAACGTCTATGTGGCTCAAGGAGACGACTATGCCACCACGCTCAATGGAGCATTGGTCATTCCCAGTCAAGTAACTTATAATGGAACCACCTATACAGTGAATGCAATCGATAGCAAAGCGTTCACGTCGTGCAATGGCCTGACATCCGTCACCTTGCCCGAGACTGTGGAGTCTATTTTTTGGTCTGCATTCTCACATTGCGAAAACATGACCAGCATTAACCTGCCTAGTGGTCTGAAAATAATAGATGCTGGGGCATTCCAGTATTGCAAATCACTCACTTCGATAACCATCCCTGCTTCGGTTGTGTCCATCAGCGGGAAAGGCCAAACCAATACAGCAAACAGAGGTCCATTCTTCGGTTGCGACAATTTGGAAACAATTGTGGTAGAAGAAGGAAATCAAAAATATGATTCGCGTGACAACTGCAACGCCGTCATTGAAACCGCCACTAATACATTGATCTTTGGATGCAAGGGCTCCACGTTTCCTGCCGGGGTAATCATCGGTAAGGGTTCTTTCAAAGAATGTTCAATGACTTCCCTTGACATTCCTGAGGGGGTGACTACCATCGAACAGGATGCATTTAATTCTTGCCACAATTTAGAGACTGTCACCCTACATGGTGTGACATTTATCGGACAAGATGCATTTGGTTGGTGCGACCAGTTGAAGACAGTCACCTTACCAACTTCACTCGATAGCATTAGCCACATTGCTTTCATTGATTGCACCAGCTTAGCCGATGTTTACGCTTATCCTGAAGCTGGCAATGTAGGACTGGGCGGAGATGTCTGGGTTGGTGTGCCGCAAGCTGACTGTAACTTGCACGTATATCCTCAAGACTACGACTACTACAGCACTGCTGACCAGTGGAAAGAGTTCAATGTGATTGCAGACCTTGGGGTGACTCCCGTTTACATCCTGGGAGAGGTGGACAATAATAGCTGGGCACCCAATGTAGGTAAGCAGATGAATTATGACTCCGAAACTAGTCTCTACAATGCTGATATCACTTGCGACGGACGCAACAGCGGATTCAACTACTTCAGCTTTACGACCGAGCTTGCCGAGAACAACGATGACGGCGGCTGGGCATACATTGCTCCCTTCCGTTTCGGTGCTGTGAGCAATGGAGACTTCGAAGTGACCGACCAATGGTTGGGCAAGGAACTCAGCCTTACCTACGAGAATGGCCAGGCCTACAAGATTCCTCAAGGAGAATATAAATTGAGCTTGGATCTCGAGAACATGAAGCTCGTCATCACCAAGAATAACGCATACGCCGTTGGTGACGTGGATGGTGACGGCAAGGTTGACGTGACCGATGTCAACATCGTTGTGAACATTATCCTGGGTAAGGACAATGCAGCCAACTATAATGGCCGTGCCGATGTGAATGGCGCAGATGGAGTTGATGTTTCGGATGTCAATGCAATAGTGAACATCATCTTGGGTAAAACCAATCAATAATCCTTGTATGGGCGCCAAAAGCCCGTCCTAAATGAAATAGCAAGGCACACAATGCCAATTCGTTGCCAAAAACGTAAAATACTATGTTTTTGGCAACGTTTTTTTTGATAACCGGGCAAAAAACAACATTTTTTTGGCAACTTCAACAAGATTCTGTAACTTTGCACAATCTATTCAGTCTAACCGACCAATAATAACTACAAAATATCTACACAATGAACGACCTGAATTTCTATCTGGACATGGCCGAGGAAAGCATGAAAGAAGCTGTCGCCTTCCTCGATGACTCGCTGGCTCACATCCGTGCTGGCAAGGCCAACGTGAAGATTCTCGACCCCATCCGCGTCGACTACTATGGTTCAAAGGTGCCACTTGGCAATGTCGCCAACATCTCGACACCCGACCAGCGTACCATTGCCATCCAGCCGTGGGAAAAGAACATGTTCCCCGTGATTGAGAAGGCCATCATCAACAGCAACATCGGCATCATGCCCATCAACAACGGCGAGGTCATCCGCCTCAACATTCCACCACTGACCGAGGAGCGCCGCCGCCAGCTCGTTAAGGACAGCAAGGCCGAGAGCGAGAAGGCTCGTGTGAGCGTGCGCAACGCCCGCCGCGAGTGCATCGACGGCCTCAAGAAGGCAGTCAAGGACGGCATGAGCGAGGATGTGCAGAAGGACGGCGAGGAAAAACTGCAGAAACTGCACGACAAGTACATGAAGCAGATTGACGAACTCTTTGCCGCCAAGGAGAAAGAGATTCTTACCGTCTGACGGCACCTATGCTCACACGCACCATTGGCGCCGCCGTCACAGGCATCGATGCGATCAAGGTTGATATTGAGGTATCGGTCGATTGGGGCTCGGGATTTGTCATCGTCGGCCTGCCCGACACCGCTGTCAAGGAGAGTGCCGAGCGTGTGCGATGCGCCATCCAGCAGGCTGGCTATGAGTTCCCGCGCAAGAGCGTAGTCATCAACCTCTCGCCAGCCGATATCAAGAAGGAGGGCTCGGCTTACGACCTGCCTCTAGCTATCGGCATCCTTGCCGCCGACGAAAAACTATCAACCGAGCGTCTGCACCGCTACATGCTCATGGGCGAGCTATCACTTGATGGCACACTGCGTGCCGTCAAGGGGGCTTTGCCTATGGCCATTATAGCGCGCGAGATGCAGCTTGATGGTTTCATCCTGCCACGCGCCAATGCCATGGAGGCCGCTGTAGTCAACAACCTGAAAATCTATGGTGTTGATTACATTCAGCAGGTCATCGCATTTCTCAACGGCGACATCGACCTGGAACCCATCGAGGTCGACACACGCGCCGAATTTGCCCGTGCCCAAGGGCAATTCCCATACGACTTTGCAGAAGTACGCGGCCAAGAGAACGTCAAGAGAGCCTTTGAGGTGGCATGTGCCGGCGGACACAACATTCTGCTTGTGGGCAGTCCAGGCTCGGGCAAATCAATGATGGCAAAGCGCCTTCCCAGCATTCTGCCACCACTCACACTCACCGAAGCCCTCGAGACCACCAAGATTCACAGTGTGGCGGGCAAGTTGCCCACAGGCACCACCCTGATGACGCAACGCCCTTTCCGCTCTCCCCACCATACCATTTCTTCGGTCGCCCTAGTGGGTGGCGGGTCTTATCCCACGCCGGGCGAGATTTCGCTAGCACATAATGGTGTCCTTTTCATGGACGAACTCCCTGAATTTCCAAGGTCAGTGTTGGAGGTGATGAGGCAGCCGCTGGAGGACCGCGTGATCAGCATCAGTCGCGCCCGCTATGCTACAGAGTACCCAGCCTCGTTCATGCTCGTGGCGAGTATGAACCCGTGCCCGTGCGGCTACTACGGCCACCCCAAGAAACAATGCATCTGCACCGACTACCAACGTTCGCACTACATGAGCAAAATCAGTGGGCCACTACTTGACCGAATCGACTTGCAAATAGAGGTGCAGCCCGTTGACTTCGACCAGATGTCCAGCAAAGCCCCTGGCGAGCCCAGCGCCGCCATCCGCGAGCGCGTCATCGCCGCCCGAGCCATCCAGGCCGAGCGCTTCAAGGGTGAGAAAGGCATCTACTGCAACGCCCAGATGACCCCGTCGCTGCTCCACCAGTACGCCGAGCCCGACGCTGCCGGCCTGGAGAAATTAAAAGACGCCATGGAGCGGATGAACATGAGTGCCCGTGCCTATGACCGCATCCTCAAGGTTGCCCGCACCATCGCCGACCTCGAGGCCGCTCCTCGTGTCCAGCAGCACCACATCATGGAAGCCATTGGCTACCGCAACCTCGACCGCAGCAACTACTTCGCTCCAGGACAGATGCTTTAATCTTTGTGCACTATGGAACAATAATGCCCACCGAACTGTTAATCTCTCGGCAGGCATTATTGTTTCCTGATTTCCAAGGTCAATTGGAGTTATTTCTTGCCTTTGTGGCTTGTCTTCCTGGCAACCAGGTCGATTAGCCAGCCGAGGGCTAGTAGCACTAATCCGTAGCCTAGCTGAATGCTTGCAAATAGGTATTTGTTGCTCCCTAGCACGGACTGTTCCAATGCGCTGGGCAACACTCCAAAAAGCAAACTCATCAACGATTCAATTGCGTAAACGATAAAGCCGAAGACAATCAGCACCCGCCACAATGTGCCCCAGATGCCATAACCGAACACTTGCTTGTAGGTGATGACGTAATAGAGTATGAGTATTATCCAACTGACAATAAAGTAAATCGAGAACTCCATCAACATGAGTGGCAGCAAAATGATGAACGACAGCACCAGATTGAGTACACACATAAACACCTGGATAAAGAAGCCTTGAGGTAAGGTGTGATGGGGGTGTCGAGGCGCATGGCGGAATAGAACCCACGTGGGCAAGATGCCCAACACGGCCACCCCAAAGTAGGTCCAGGCGAAATGTGTCTTATTCCAATTGTCAAAGCCGTCGTAACTGCTCATATGCCCACCGTAAACATCAAATGCGCTACCAAACAATAGTGGCATCAGAAAATAATCCAGAAGCACAATGATCACCGCCACGAAAAACAGCATCTTGACGGGTGGGAAACTCACCTGGCGCTTGCCGCTGATGTAATCGCCAATCAGGTAGCCAGGACGCACCAACAGATGCCAAACCGACCGGGGCAGCGAATGAGATCCCAAACCCCAGATGTCCATGAAGCTTTGCCGGACGCTGTGCCAGCTAATTTGGCCTTCGCCCGCCTTTTGTGAGCAATAAGGGCAGTAGTTACCAGCGAAGTCATGCCCACAGTTCAGGCAATGCTGCACTTCATCGCTGGCAAACTCATAGTCGGTGGGCGACAGCTGCCAGCGTTTAAAACGCTCATAATACGCTTTAATTTGTCCTAGGTTCATTGAGTGTAAGATGTCTATGGGGTAGTGGATGGTGCAAAAGTTTTCCTATTTCATCATGCAGGTGGTGCAAATGTAGGTGGGGTGGAAGGTGGTATCGAAGCGGTAGGCTTGGGTGTTGTCAAGCACGGTGTGCAGGTCGTTGGTGATACCCTGGCCCGTTAGCTTGAGCAGTGCCTCCTTCATGGTCCACAAGCGGATGAACGCTGTGGCAGGGTGAGGTGAGGCTGCTATCAGTTGCCGTTCTTGCTCGCTCATGGTGTAATTGAGGAGCAGAGGGCGATAGCGGTCGATGCACTCTACATCAACGCCCACGGGGCTGTCTCCGACGATACACGCCACGGCATCGCGGCAGTGGCTCAGGTTGAAGTAAATGTCAGGATAGTCGATGAGCGACGGCTTGCCGTGCTCGTTGTACAGCAGCCTTAACGCACCAGTAATGCCATACTCCTGCCTGAGCGCCTGCTGCAGCAGCAACCAGGCTGCGAGGCACTGCCGCTGAGATCGCTCGTGCTTATAGCGCAAGGCATATTCACGGCGTTCTGGGTCGACGGCAGCCAGCGCCGCATCAACATCGAGGCTATCAATATGGTCGTCAATGTAAACCATTCTAAAGAAAACCCCGCCAGCGAGGGCGGGGAAAGCACTATCCGTTATGAAAAATACTACTCTATGACTCGGCAGGCGCCACGATAGCGAGGGCGATAATAGGACTCGCTGGAGTGGCTCTCGGTGATTCCCGAGTGGACAGCTGCGTGGATAAACTTGAATCCACCTTGACCGTTCTTATCGACCTCGGTGACGATACCCACATGGCCGATGCGGTTGCCAATAGCGCGACCGGTGAAGAACACGAGGTCGCCAGGCTGCAGGTCTTCGCGCTTCACGCGACGTCCATCATAAATCTGCGCACTGCTGCGTCGGTCCAGATTGATGCCAAACTGCTTAAAGACATAGCTTGTAAAACCTGAGCAGTCAAATGCTCGAGGTGACATAGCACCATGTCGATAGGGCACACCGCGGAACTTGAAGGCGTAGTCAAGCAAATCGCTGACAACACTGCGATGATTCTGTCGCAATGATGACTGCTCCATCTGCTCACGCACAGTACCGTGCTTGCGCGAAACAAGCTCCTGCGCACTGGTCGAGAACGCAAAGCTTGACAATATAATTAATGTAAAAATGATTGTCGATTTAGTCACTGAAACGTGGTTTGTAATGCTGTTCAAAATTTTCATGATGCAAAGGTACAGCAAACCCGGCTAGCATGCAACCTTGTGAAACACCTTTAAACATTTACACTCTTTAACATTCCAAGAGGGTCACCTTTGCTCAACTCCCACGACTACAAGGCTAAGAGCATATTACAGCATATATATTATGAAAAATGAAAACCGACAAAAATTACGTTTTTTAACGTTCTTTTTAGACTTTAGACCTTATATTAGACCTCGCTGCGCACTAGGAGAACGCCCTTTGGCTGGTAGAACTCGCTGTGCGCTTTAGGCCTTAGTCGCTGTTATCAGCGCTAGCATGGCCTCGATAATTGTGCGGTCGTTGCTTAGGCGAGGCACTTTTCGCTGTCCACCCAACTTGCCTGTCGATGCAAGCCAGCGGTCAAACAATCCCTGCGGTGCCACGACCATAGTTGGCGGTACGAGGAAGATGCTTCCTGCACGCTTGGCCTGGTAGTCGCTGTTGCCTTCCTGCAAGTACTGGTCGACCAGCGTGATGAAATGGCGACGGTCGGCGGGCTCGACAGCAAACTCCACCAGCCATTGGTGATGCCCGCTCTGGCGGTCGCTGGCATAGACGGGGGCGACGGTGTAGTTAAGCACTTGGGCACCGGTCTCCTGTGCCGCTCGGGTGATGGCCTGGTCGGTATTGTGCACCATCACTTCCTCGCCAAAGGCGTTGATAAAGCTCTTGGTGCGTCCGGCAATCTTGATCTTGACGGGGTTGCGCTGCGTGACAGTAACCGTGTCACCGATACGGTAGCGCCACAAGCCGTTGCAGGCAGTAATGATGAGTTCGTAGGTGCGCCCCGGCTCCACCTCCCAGATGGGCAGCACATCGGGTTCACTGCTGTCGATCTGCTCGATGGGCAGGAACTCATAGAACACGCCAATGTCGAGCAAGAGCATCATAGCAGTATCGTCCCAGAGGGTCTGCACAGCAAAGAATCCCTCGCTAGCATTGTAGGTGTCAAGGAAGTGCATGCGGCTCATGTCGCAGATGGCCTCGTATTGCTCACGATAGGGCGCAAAGGCGATGCCTCCGTGGAAGAAAACCTCCAAGTTGGGCCACACCTCGTGGATGCACGACTTGCCCGTGCGTTCCAACACGCGACGCAGCACGGTAAGGAACCATGAGGGAACACCGCTCAGATTGGTGATATTCTGCCCGATGCTGGCTTCGACCAGAGCAGGCAGCTTCTCGTTCCAGTCGGCCATGAGCGCTACCTGCTTGCTAGGCACACGGAAGAGGTTGGCAAGAGGGTTGATATTTTGGATGAGAGTGGCGCTCAGATCACCCACTTGCACACCGGGCTTGGTCTTCAGCTGGGTGGCGAACGAGCCGCCCAGAATCATTGCCTTTCCAGCGAAAATGCGACTTTGGGGATTCAGATTTAAGTAGTGTGCCACCACATCACTTGCTCCCTGATAGTGGTTGCGCTTGAGTGCCTGAGGGGTAATGGGAATGAACTTGCTGCGCCCATCGCTAGTGCCGCTCGACTGTGCAAAGTTCCACGTGCGCCCAGGCCACAACACGCCCTGCTCGCCATCTACCATGCGCATGATCATAGGTCGCAGATCCTCGTATCGGTGCAAGGGCACACGCGTGGCAAAGTCGCGATAAGTGCGCACCGTCGAGAAGTCATAGCGACGGCCAAACGCTGTGAGCGCAGCAGTCTCGACAAGTTTGACCAACTCGCCCTGCTGAACAGCATCAGCATGGTCGATGAAACGTGTCTGCTCTTGCAGACGGTTGCGGAAGTGTCCCTTGACAAGCGGCGTAAAGTTCATTTCTTTCTATTGATCGATGGGTGAATTCATTGAAGTTGCTGACCAGAATGTGTGATGCGTCCTGTTGAGTCGGTGACAACAAACAAAGGTGTACGAACAATGGGTATGCCTCCCAGCATCGGGTCCATGACGCCCCCTGGAGCCCACCAGTGAACCCATGTTGACGAGTCTTTACTGACCGTTCTGCTCCATTGCGCGGTATCGGGGTCGACAAGCACGTCGGCCAATTGGAGTTTTTCACCCTCCCGACGCGCCATTGCACGCATCGAATCGATACATGCTTGCCGCGACTCGTCGTTGCGTGACCAGAATAGTAGCACCGTCGCGCGCTCATTGGCCTTCAGGTCCTCGAAACCCTTGCCTAGCCGGTAGAGGGTGAGAGTACTGATGCGCTCGGGCATGTCATGTTGCAGCTGCAACAAGTATTCCAATGTGCTTGTCAATCGCTGGGGACGCACTTCGGCATGGATGTCCTGCAGCAGTTGGCGCATACGCTTTCCGCCGTCAAGTTGGCCATAGTCGGCCACCAGCAGGACTGTTGAAAGCAGCTTGTCGGGATGCTGCCCAATATATTGCTCGATGAGGCGATCGATGGCTGCGGTATCGTGACTGTCATAGGCCTGGTTGTTGTCCTTGCGGAACTTCATCCACTGCTCGGTCACCTCGTTTCCGCTCACTTGTGTGGTGGGCAGCTGCAGGCCATCGCTCTTGACAGTCATCTTGTCGCCATTGTGCGCCACCAGTTGGGCGATAAGTTGCCCTTGCTGATCCCACATGCTCACCAAGGTGTATTCCTCACTGCTACCATGATAAGTTACTGAGTTCCCTTGTTCGAGCGTGACACGCTCGGTGACGATGCCATGGTCACCGTTATAAGCAATGATCACGATGCGCTCGGGCATACCGTCAAGCTGCGCCTGAATGGTGAAATCACTGCTTGAACAACTCGTCAACACCCCCAGCACAATGGCGAAGGCCCATCTCACAAATAAAATTCTATTCACTATCGAGAAAAGGTTTACAGTTTACAGTTTATAAGTATCCTACCGCAACGTCAGAGTAGTTGCCTGATCTAGTGTAATATGCTCGGCAGCACAGCGCACCTGCTCGGGCGTGACAGCGGTGATGCACTCTACCATCTCATCAAGCGTGGTCACTTGCCCGTGACACAGCATATTGCGACCAGCACTCATCGCCATCCATTCGGCACTGTCGGCAGCCAGTAGCAACTGACCGCAATACTGGCGCTTGGCAGCATCTAGGCGACGCTCGGTGAGACAATTATTGGCCAAATCACGTGTCACATGGTCTATCACGCGCATACTCGAGCGAATGTCGCTGGGATCGCAACCCATATACACCTGCATCATGCCGCAGTCGCTCAGGAGCGATAGGGTTGACTCAACGGTGTAGACATATCCTCGTCGCTCACGCAACTGGACATTCAGCAATGAGTTCATCCCTGGCCCGCCCAGAATATTATTAAGCAATGATAGGGCAAACCGCTGATCGCTGTACATGCTAGGCAACCGCATCGCCACCACAGTGTGTGCCTGGTGCAGGTGCATCTCGACAGTGTGCTGACTAGGAGCGTTGACGCGCGGTACCTTGCGCGGCACACGCTGCAGGGGGCAATCCATTCCGCCCATGTGACGCTCAGCCAAACGGAATGCCCGCTCAGGTACCATGTTACCCACCACGAAAAAGGCCATATTGTCGGGTACATAAAGCGACTTGAGGTAGTTCATGCAGTGGTCCGACCCTAGACCGCGCAGGTGCTCCTCAATGCCCAGGATATTGTGCCCCAAGGCACTGCCAGCAAACAAGATGTCCTCGACATCGTCGTAGACGGCATCACCCGGCGTGTCGCGATAGCTGTCGGCTTCCTCGAGCACCACGTCGCGTTCACGCTCAATCTCGTCTTTAGGGAAGGTTGAGCAGCATACCAGGTCGGCCAGCAATTCGACTGCACGCGCCAAGTGCTCGGCCGGGAACACCGAGTAGACCATCGTATTCTCCTTGGTGGTATAGGCATTGAGCTCTCCACCGATGCTCTCCATGCGGTTGATGATGTGCCATGAGCGGCGATGTGTCGTACCCTTGAAAATAGTGTGCTCGACAAAGTGTGCCAGCCCATACTGGCCCTCGCCGTCGTCACGGCTACCGGCATTCACCGCCAGGCCACACCATGCCACTGGCGAACTGGTGCGCACATGCACCATCCGCAATCCATTGGTCAACGTATGTGGCGTGTAGATATTGTCGCTCATTGTTTTCGGCGCATGGTGACGAAATCGTAGGC
>JAEEGI010002054.1_pt1 | contig 49884 bp, 23 predicted proteins | sample 8958751 | NCBI WGS metagenome assembly JAEEGI01 (sample SAMN16246545, study PRJNA631951) | gut metagenome | biome: gut microbiome; feature: rumen; material: KS-attached | host: Bos | place: Iran: Karaj | collected 2018-10
TACATAAGCAGCCTTGACAAGGATGCAAGGTTCGTCCAATACATCCGCAGCCACTGGCGCGTGGAGAACTCGCTGCACTGGGTGCTGGACATGACTTTCGGAGAAGACCAGCAGAGGAAGCGCGCCGACATGGCCGCCGAGAACTTCGCCCTTGTACGAAAATTCTCACTCAACATCCTTAAGCGCGACAAGGGCAAGGGTAGTCTCGTAACCAAGCGGCTGAAGGCTGGCTGGAGTATCGATTACCTCTTCTCTTTACTGGAAATTTGATGCGTTTGCCCTGGGTTGTTAATAAATATTTTTTATTAATTGCGAAAGAATGTGTATCTTTGTTATTTAATCCGATGAAACCCATTAATGTTTATGTCAAGTGTGACAGGCTTTTGTGGGTTCGTCGCTATAGTGTAGAATTGATAAAAAAGACAAAAAAACGGAAATTTATAGTAAAAACTATGCATACTGATATGAGTGAACAAACAATACACACTAATATGACTCTTAAACTTAACGGGGTCGGGCGTGTGCTGGGCACGGCGGCTCGACGGATGGTACTATTGGCGGCACTGGCTGTGGCGGGTGTCGCGCAGGGTGGTGTTTCGCCCAATGTTGTGTCAACCTTAATGTCGGCTCCGACGCTGGGCGGTAGTGAGCGGCAGGGGATGTTGCCCCTGCGTGCCACCGATGGTGAAGCCACGGTGACTATCACCCCGGACTATATGGCGGAGACGCTGACACTAAGTTGCTCGGACAATTCGTACACCACCTTTTTCTACACCTTTGACGAGTCGGATCCGCAGAATTCGTACGATGGCGAAATGGCGGGATTGGAGAGCGGCACCCTGTCGGTCGAAGGGCTGGCAGACGGCACGGTCGTCAAGGTCCGGGCCATGAAGCTGGTTAGTGACCAGCCTGTGTGGTCGGATGTGGCGTGGGTGACAATCGAACGTTACGACGCCCCCGAGGTGACGGGCAATTACAGTGAGTTATCGAACCACATGTTCACGGTGACGGACCCCAATACCGGCACCACGGTGCGCTATGCCGTGGGCACGGTGCCCGTTAGCACTAGCACGGTGTCGGGCGCTACGGTGAGTGTGACGGAGTATTACACCACCTACAATTTCCGCGTGTTTGGCTCGCTGAAGTTCCCGTCGGAGAACGTGGCAAAGTCCACCAACCGCTACAATCCTCCGGTGATTGTCGACTTTGTGCATTATGCGGCGGTGACGGGCTCGAATCCCGAGATACCCGTTTCGGGCACGCTCTATTCTGAGTTGGGTTCACATATCTATATCAATTCCTTCTACAACGAGGGCGACACCTTGGGGGTTCCCAATCCGGATGTTGCTACTACATACAACCATGTGCTTGCATCCGGCAGTGCCGTTCCGTCGTCGTTGACGGGCGATGTGTTCAAGATGGTGGCGGGACCCGACCCCGACCCCAATGCCACGCCGGTGGAGATGTTTCCTTCGCCTATGGTGCGGGTGGACAACCAGTATTCGGGCTATTTCGTCATCCAGCGCAGCGAGACGGATGCGCACCACTATCTGGCTCTCGATGCCAATAACCAGTTGCAGCATACCATCACTTTCGACCACGGCTGCCTTTGGATGCTGGATGGCCTAGGCCATCTCTACCAGCATATCGGTTCGACGAACTATTATGTTGTCTCCAACGGCGGCGTCCTAGGCGTCAATACTGCCACCAGCGGTGCCAAGCGTTGGCGCATACACCCTATTACCCATCTGTTGCAGGACATCGACGGCAACCGCCTTGCCTACGGCAATAGCGGTTGGCGGCTGGCGGCCCCCTCTTCTGACCCCACGGCCAGCACCGAGTATGCGGGAGCCTACGTGGCCGACAAGCTCCATGCCGAAGGCGGCACCTACAAAGAGATTACCAACTTTGCGTTGAGTGGTGTGAAGAATGCTGGCGGGGTGACGGAATGGATTGCCCTTGCCAATGGCGATGCCGCCTGCAGCCTGAGCGTCACTCCTCAGGTGACGGTGACCACGTACCTGCTGCCTGCGCACGACCATTATAGTTTTGTCGACGAGAACGCCGACGAGCCGGATTTCACCTACTACGAGCGCACCCGCCAGTCGTATGCCTCGCATAAGGACCTTCCTTATCAGCGCGTGGCCGAGAATGGCGTGAACAACAGTCCCAATCGCGACTATCTTAACTATACCTGGCACCTCGAGTATGACGAGACTGACGGCACCGGCCTTTCATTGGGTACGGCGGCCATAGACAATACGGGCTTCGCCAACGCCACCAACACCATTGTCCGCAGCGGCAGCGTCAATGCGCCGCATCGTGCGAGGGTGTGGGTGGATGCCACCTACACTATCACCAATGCGGGCACACATGGCGGTGCCACTACCGAGGTACGCACCGCCACCAGCGAGCCCTTGGTGGTGTATGCCGAGCAGTCCGCCACAGGGCTGACGGCATCCTACGACGACAGAACATCCGTCGCCCCATTCGTGTCAGAACAATACTATCTGCTGGCCAACTATTCCGAGCGCGAGGCCGCAAGCCCCACGCGCCACTACCTCACCGGCACTGCCGCCAACAGCACTCCCTACCTCTCTGCCACGGTTGCCCCCGAACGGCTGTTCCAGATAACCTACAATCCCGATCACGGCACCTACGGTTTGAAGAATATGACGCTCGACCACATGCTTACCTCGCCGGCCACGAGCAGCAACTATGAGAGCGACCCGTCGGCGGTGGCTTACGGCGACATGACCAATACCAGCCAGAGCGAGTTTGTCATAACCCCCTATCAGGACGGTGCCAACACCTATTTCACCATCCGCCCCCACAATGTCGACGATGGCGTAGCCTCATCCCTGGCACCGCAACATGGCGGGCTCGTCGAGGGTGCCACGCTGCGCCTGGTGAACAGTAAGAGCAGTCGGCATCTGCAGGGCTCGGGCAGCAGTGCCACCTATTCCACCTTCGCTGAGGACTATTACCGCACTGCCCGTTGGCAGTTGGTGGTGCCCACGTTGCTGCCGCCCGTCATTGCTATGGACAATCAGGGCCATGTGACCCTCACCGACGTGCGCCCCTATATCGCGGGTACGCTGAAATATCAGGTCAAGGCGAACGGCTCCGACACCTGGAGCAGCGAGGCAGACTATAGCCAGAGCAGTGCCATTACCCTTGCCGAGGGCGATGAGCTGCGTGTGTGGAAGGAGAACTCGGACCAGCCCATGTCGCAGGTGCGTACCTTCACCGCCGTCAAGGTGGCGACGCCCACCGCTGAGCGTGGCGCGGGCAACATGGTTACGCTGGGCACCACCACGCCCGATGCTACCCTCTACTACTCTATGGGCAGCGAGGCCCCCACAACCCATCCCGCCACCGACGGCTCCGCCCTCTATGGCGGGCCCTTTGCACTCAACCATGCCGGTGTGGTCGCGTGTCGTGCCTACGCGGACAACATGCTCATGTCCGACGTGCTGGAATACCACCATACCGCCGTGCTGCCGCTGCAGATTACTGCCGAGGGCGGCTACGCCACGCTGGGCATGAGCGACGTGAGTGTCACCTCGGGCTATACTATATATTATACTACCGACGGCTCCAACCCTAGCAGCGCAAGCACCCTCTACGACAACAGCCCGATAGACCTCACCGGCGTCATGGTGCTGAAGGCACAGGCCTATCCTCTCGAGGACAACAACGGCTATGAGTCCTCACCGGTGGAGTACTACTACACCAGCAACCAGATGCTCACTTTCTGCTATTTGGATCAGGACCGCGTGGAGGGACACACCCCCGTGGCGGCAGATACCAACATGATGCTGCTTGCGGCCACCACCAACAGCGTCCGCAACGACCATAATATCGACGGCACTTTCCTGTGGCGCTGCTCCAATGGTGCGTCCAAACTCTACAACGAGGCTACCGCTTCGTATCTGACCTTCACCACCGACGGCGGTTTGCAGCTCTTCGGCACCACCGACATCACCCTCGCCAAAGAATGGCAGTGGAGTGGCGAGCCCAGTGCCGACAACGAGAGTGCAGAGGGCAAGTACCGCCTCTCCACCACGGTGGACGGCACCACCTACTATCTGGCATTCGACAAGACCGCCGATGCGTGGACCGTGACCGCCGAACCCACCAATGCCAATCTGGAGCTTGCGGTGGCCTACCGCACCGATTTGGTGGCCTACCCCGGCGGACAGGAGTTCTCGGCTCATGGCGCCAACCTCTATCTCGAGATGGCCGACGGCAGCCGTGTGGAACTCGATGGCACCAACCAGCCGTGGCTGGCACTGAGCCAAGGCGAGAGTGCCACCCTGCGCGCCTCGCTGCGGGGAACGCTGTTGACATACGTGGCGAATATCGACATCAATATCCACAAATACGGACTTGACGACCAGGTCCATCAAGAAACCGACTACAACAACTATGTCCCTTGGCAGCAGTGGCACCAGCTGAACGACAACTATTACCACTACTATTACGATGTGCCCGGCTATACCTCCGAGCCTGTGGACGACGGCGTGGAGTACACCAACATCATGTGGCGTTACAACCAAAACGACCTGGTTGCCAGCGGCACGCTGGACGGCACCTATTTCACCTATGCGATAGACGCGGAGAACGCGAATGTTATCACGGTGTCGCGTACCAATACCGCGGCAAACGCGCCGGTGCTCAATCTGACACCCCTTACGATCAACTACCACCACAGCAGTTCCTATGCAAATGGCGGTGTGGAGTATAACGAGACCCTCTCGTTGGGTCTGTATGCTGAGTCAAAAGTGACTTCTGGCATTGGCGATGTGACTTTGGGCAAGCGGCTGTCGAATAAGCAGACACAGCAATACCTGACTGCCGACCCGGTGCAGACGGTGGCTGCCGATGTCGCTCATCCCTACCTGAGTGGGGAGCCTGTGGTTGGCACCGACCTGCAGTATACCAAGTATGCCGTGTGGCAGTTTGGCAGCCTGTCGGGTAACCAATACAGCTTGAGCAATATGGTGTATGCCCGTGGGGCTTACTATCGTGCCGACGACTTCGAGGGTGGACTGTATCTGTGCAACCCACAGAGCAACGCCATGTTCAACTATACCCATGCAGAGCACACCAACCCGCTGACGGACGGACGCATGAAGGGTGGCTTCAGCCTGACAAAATATGCAAATGGTACGGGAGAATACTATGTGACACTGGCGCAAGGCACGCGCAAGGCCTACGGTTTGGATGCTGCGGGCAGCTGGCAGACCGTCGCCTACGGCAATGGCGGAGAGAACGGGTTCTGGAGCCGCAGATGGAAGTGGGAAGACGCTCCGCTGACACCTCCCGACATCAGCATGAACCCCTCGGGCGTGGTTACTCTGTCGCACTTGCAGGCGGGAACCAACGGCCTCGAATATCGCTATACCACCGACGGCTCTGTACCGACGGCCTCGAGCACTCTGTGGACCGCAACCACCACGGTGACTCTTGCTGAGAATGATATGTTCAAGGCGGTTGCTGTGCTGTCGGGCGTGACCTCGGAGGTCAATAGCTTCAAGGCATTGCGTTGCGAGACCCCCACCATGGAAGGCACCACATTGACCGCAACCGAGGGCGACAGCCTAGTGATGGGTGTGAATCAGGCCTTGGGTTCGGTACACTGGAATATGGAGGAGTCGGAAGGCATAGTCCGCTACGACCAGTCGAGCGTGCGCAGCAGTGAATATGAGACCTATTTCAGAAACGGCGACGTGATGGAGGTGGTGGCATACCGCCACAACAAGCTGGAATCGCAGCCCTTCTACTATACCCAGCAGCAACAGCTGCACTTGGCAGTGACGAATGTGACGGTGGGCGAAGTGGGAACGGACAATACCTATAGTGCCACCATTACCTTCAGCGTGACGGGTTCGGCACAGAACGGGCAGAACCCGCAGCCGCAGTCGTATCAGATACCCTATAGCTTTGCTGGAGTAGACAATGCAGCCGTGAGCGGGTCGGGTACGTGGAATGGCAGCGACGAGTTGGTGTATACCCTCACAGGGCTTAGCGGTGCCGTGATGCTGACGGCGCATGTCGAGCCGCGAGCCGATTTTTCGGACTTCTACACTGCTTCAGAACCGCTGAGCCAGTATATCGTCCCCGCAGGCTACACGCAGACTTTAGCACAGGATGCGAATAATGTGTATCTTATCAACAATGCCCTCGACTTGGTGACGGTGGCGAACACGCCCACTATGTGGAGTGGTAGTTTCAAGGTGATGAACGACATCGACCTGACGGGTATCAACCTGCCGAGCATCGGTGGGAATTATATTGACAAGTCCAATGTAAATCAGACCAATTCTTTTGTGGGTCGTTGGGATGGCAATTACATGGTGATAAGCCATGCCACGAACCCGTTGTTCAAGCAGTGCAGCAATGCGCATGTGTATAATGTGATTATTGCCAATTCCGACATCACAGATACTGGCCTTTGTGGAGCCATCACTGCTGTGGCATTTAAGAATACCCGTATATACAACTGCGGTGTGCGAGGAGAATCGACCGTGTTGGGCAGCAAGGCAACAGGCGGATTGGTGGGTCGTATGTACGACAACGGCCGCGTGGTGAATTGCTACAACTTTGCCTCAGTCACCTCGACAGGTGGCAATGCCGGTGGCATAGTCGGAATGGCGGCTTTAAACTCGACGACAACCTCTCAGACCAGTATTGTGTTCAACTGCGTGAATTATGGCAATGTTACCACCGTTGGCATAGTGGCTCCCATACTGAGTGGTGACAAATATACTAGTGCTTTCAACACGTACAACTATTTTAAGTTAGATATAGAACTGACAGGACGTGAGGGACAAGAGGATGCATATAACTGCGCTTTACCCATTGAGGAACGATTCCTGACGCGGTTTGAGTTCTACCGTACGGTGCTCAATGCCAACCTGAAGAAGGCTGGATGGTGGGTAGACGGCACATTCCGTGAAGAGAACAGCGGTGGTGCGACCATGGGCAAGTGGGTGATTGATAAGAGTATCGCGCCATATCCCGTGGTGCTGCCCAAGTATTCTGAGACGGAAACGGAGAGTTACAGCTATGTGGATGCGAATAGTACTACTATCACAGTCACTCAGCCTAAGGCCATTCGCTACCCGTCGGTGATTAACCCCGACTATGAAAATAGTGCTCGTCGCGATACCCTGCAGCCCTACCAAGGTAAGAAGCTGGGCGAGCTGGGCATAACGGTGAATAGCGGCAGCCCCAACAACGCGATTTTGGCCAGTGGTGCAAGCTTCCCCACGCTTACTAGCCTAGCTACAGCACCCAGCACGTTGAACATCACTGATATGGATACCACCGCCTACGACTACAATTACTACAAGGTGCAGCTGCCCTACTTCCAAGACATCTATGGCTTGGGCAGCAATGTGCAGACCGTTGATGGGCAAGACTATATCGTCACTGGCTGGGATATTACCTCCGTGACGGGAGACCCCAATATTACCTACCATACCTACGTTGCAAGTGACTATGATTTTGCTGACCGCTACTGTATAGAGAAAGACTTGTATGCTCGGAGTGGACGGGTGTTTGCCCAAGGAGGGTACTACAATGTGCCTGAAGGAGTGACGGCTATCACGATAAGTGCACACTGGGGCAAGGCCATCTATCTGGCAGAGACGGCAAATGAGGCATACTATAGTGGAAGTTATACAGTTAACCCTGCGAATTTCTACGGGACTTTAGGAACAACGCTCTATGGCAAGGAGAAAACCGTGTGCCATACGAAAGCTGAAGTAAAGAACCTGCTCAGCAATGTTCCCACAGTGTACGACCAAGCTATTGTGTTGTTGAGCGATTTCCATTATTGTTATCAATCAAATGCGGGTAGTGCTCCTGGGCAGGAGTTTTTCAATTTTGCTGATGATAAGACATATTACCCCTTCACCATTACTACTACTGACGCAGATAATGACCATGAGCCGGATCACGGCTTCTTCCAAAGCTACAAGCAACGGCAAGGCATCAATCCTGTGCGCTATGACTTTATAGCCAATATGGGCATGTCAGTGGCAGGAATAGTGGCAAAAAAACTATATACTACAAGTATTGCAATACCGAGTGGCCATTTCGAAATCACGGAGACAGCCCTTGCCTACTATGGACAATTCGAATACGATAATAATGAAAGCAATAATACGAACAATAATATATATGACGGCAAGCCGAAACAGGCGGGTTCTGCACTGATACTGAATAATGGTGCATTCGATCAAATTGTGTCTAGTCAGAAGAATATTGCGGACAGAACAGCATATATCCATTTGGGCGGACATACGTGGTTTAAGATGTTCTCGCCTGGATTGCATGGCGACGGCAAAAATTATAACGGTGGACGTAATTATACAAAACACTGCCCTGTGACGGTGACGGGAGGCGAGTATGAGGAGTTCTACCTGTCAGGTATGTTTTTGGCCGATGCGGCAGTTCATGCAGACGACCCCCATTTCTATGCCAATGGCGGACGGTTTGGTCAGTATGCTTCGGGCGGTCAGGAGAAGATTGATGGCAATGTCGTAGTGGTGGCAGACCACATTATTGCAGACGAGTTCTATGGTGGAGGCATCAACCCGGCCAAGGCCATTACTGGAAATGTAAGCGTTACGCTTAACAATTCTATTATCGGACTGTATGCCGGCGGACCAAAATTCGGAAACATGGCTACAGGCAAGACGGTGACGACAAGTGCCATAGGCACTACCTTTAGCACCTACTACGGAGCAGGATATGGCGGCACGGGATTGAATCTTTGGCGACATTATAACCTTAGTAGTGGTACTCCAGATTGGCCAACTCAGATGGCTAAATATGTGAAGGGACGTTATTACACAACAAATGCTATGGGCATTGATGTCGATTATAAGTTCGAATACATACCGTTGTCGGGAGGATATGGGAACCATGTGAGCCGATTCTATGCCTATCGAGCCATACTTTCCCCGGCAACGACTAATAATGTTACTTCCACTTTGACCAATTGTACGGTGCTGAACGATTACTATGGCGCAGGCTATGTGGGCGCGGTAAATGGTATCGCCACATCGGTATTGGACGATTGCACCATACATGGAAATGTGTATGCGGGTGGCAATTCGTCAGAGGTACCCAAGGCATTGCTGTACGACCCAGTGACCGTATGGCCTTCGTTCAACAATAAAACTGGCGTTTACACGCTACCAACCAAGCCTACCCCAGAAGAGTATACGTGGACATACAAGAGTAGCGGTTATACAGCCAATTCGACTCAGATAGATGTGGATAACAAACTTATCTACACTAACGTCTCCCTTGACATTATGGGACAGGCGAATGAGACTGAACTGACTATTATGGGCAATACGGTTGTGATGGGTTCTGTGTTCGGTGGCGGTAACTTGGCCGAGGTGGCGGGCAATACTTTGCTGACCATCGGTGAGGCGTCCATCGCTACAGGCGAGGACATCGCCAATCATCGCCCCTATATCTACCACAATGTGTATGGCGGCGGCAATGTGGCCGACGTGGGTACCAATACAGGACTTTCTACTACTACGGTGAACGTGTATCAGGGCTATATGCGGTCGGTGTACGGCGGCGGTAATCAGGGTTCGATAGGTGGCAACACCGTGGTGAACCTGAAGGGCGGTTTTGTGGGATATAGGCCTGCCCAGACTGAGATAGAGAATACATACCCTGGCTCTTCGAGCCACCCCTCTCAAGAGGGGACGGCTGAGCCGATACGCCCTGCCATCGGACGCGACAAGATGTTCTTTGGCGTGTATGGCGGCGGCTATGGCATCGGCACCACGGTGGCTGGTACTGCCACCGTGAATGTGGGTGATGAGACCGAAATGACTGACGATATCAAGGTGTTCGGCTCGGTGTATGGCGGTGGCGAGGCCGGCCAGGTCGGCGGAGGCTACCAGATGGTGACGTTGAAGGAGGGTGAAACGCTGACGAACAATTATTATTATTTCGACGGGTCGCAATATGTCCGTTGCACGGCTGGAGAAGCCCGCGCGGAAGGTATGGACTATTATAAGTTCGTGCCGATTCAGTCCTCGTATGCTGCAACCAGCCAGACGACGAGTGTGAGTGTGGTGTCGGACGGCACTAGGAGCACTGAGATTGGCGGCGCAGTGTACGGTGGCGGCAGAGGCTACTATGTGGCTTTGGAGAACGACACGGTGGCAATGGGTTCGGAAGTGACCTTTACCAGACCTACGGCAGGCGCGGTTTACGGCAACACGAAAGTGGAAATCGGCACCGAGGGCACCACGACAACCGAAACGGACATGTTCGCAGCCACGGAGAAACTGACAATCGGTTCGGTGCAGTTCTTCACCGAACTGGAGAAGGCTAAGGAGTATGGGCTGATAGACCAAGATTCAATCACCTCGTCGCCGATGGGCTACTGGCGTCAGAACCTGTATGTGTATGACGTGGACAAGCTGCGCTATGTGCCGCTGACCACGGGCGAGAATACGGCTATCGACTGCAACGCCGCGACACCGACAGGCAGCAAGACCATCAACACCAGCGCGGAGACGCTGGACGAGGAGGTGCTGTATTACATGCCTACGGGTCGTGTGGCTGTGGCTGGCGGCGGTGAGAAGGGCCGCGTGTTTGGTAGCAAAGCCTTCAACGTTAACAATATCTTGTTTGGCAACACAGGCAGTGACATGTATAACGCTACGGGCGGCTGCACGGAGGTGGTTATCCACTCCGGCAGAATGGGCGATATGAACGAGACCGACAGGTTGGTGCATGGCGACGTGTATGGCGCGGGTCTGCAGGCAGACATCGACGGCACGTCGAGCGTGTATATCGACGGCACGAGCATGACGACTTGGATTCGCGGCGATGTGTATGCCGGCGGCTGCATGGGTACGAACCATGCCTATAACCGTCAGAACGAGGATGAGAACATTGACGTGACGACCGCGACGGTGACGGGCGGCTGGCTGCGCAACCTGCATGCGGCGAGCAACCTGGTGGAGCTGCCCAAGAACGGCAACAGCCGGATGGTGTTTGGCACAGTGGGTGGCGATAACGGCGACCTGCTGGTGAGCGAATCGATCTACGGTGGCAGCGGCTTGTCGTATATGCAGGGCACGACCGACGTGACGATGAACAGCGGCTACGTGGGATTCATCCGTCCGGGCTACCGTATCAATTCGGAGAATGAAAAACTGCCACTGACAATCGGGTCGACGGAGCCGATTATTGCCAATGTGGACTCTGTGCTTTCGTATGAGGGTAATGTGTACGGCGGTGGCTACGGCCCCAACGCCTACGTGAAACGGACCAAGGTGACGGTGAACGGCGGCGTGGTGCGCAACGGCGTGTTCGGCGGTGGTGAGCTGGCCCCCGTGGGCGAGATAGTGGGGACGGACCCCTCTCAAGAGGGGACGGCCACTTACGAATACCTTACTTACGACGAGCACGGCAACGACATGGTTGTGCCGACCTACTATATTGCGCCGACAGTGGAGGAGGGATCGCAGGCCACGATGGGCTTTGCGACTGATGTGGTGATTAACGGCGGTACGATGAGCGGTGTGTATGGCGGCGGTCGCGGCTATTCGCGCTTCTTGAATGTGGCAAGCACGATGCCGGGCACCATCATGGGTAGCGCGAGCGTGCGTATTGTCGGCGGCACCGTAGACAGCTCCAACTATCAGTCGGCCTTGGGCGGCGGTAATGTGTATGGCGGCGGCTTGGAAGGCGAAGTGACGGGCGACACCCGCGTGGAGATAGCGGGTGGCACGATTGTCGGACGTGTGTTTGCCGGCGGTCGCGGCTATCGCAACGACATGCTGCAGATGCTGGATGTGGATGAGAATATATTCGACCGTGCATCGCGCCGTGCGGGTTGGGTGCTGGGCAACACGTCGCTGACGGTGACGGACGGCAACATCGCCTATGGTGTGTATGGCGGCGGCGAAGGCTTGAAGTATAAGACCCGTGTGAGTGGTGGCGACAAGTGGGATGTGGTGGCCGTGGTAGACGGCAACGCCACAGTGAACATCACGGGCGGCACCATCGGCGGCGGCTATCAGAAAGGCAACGACCCCGAGAGGGGCAGCTATGCCGGTGGCCGTGTGGCATCGGTGAACGGGTATGCCGACATGCTGGTGTCGGGCACGGCCAATGTGGCGTCGGTGTATGGCGGCAACGATATTTCGGGTGGAGTAGAGTGCACCAACGGTCGTAACACCATCAATAATGCAGGAGAAACGCTCATCGTGGACAGCACCTACACCTACGTCCGCGTAACGGAAACGCCGCAGATCGGACATGTGTTTGGTGGCGGCAACGGCCAGTATCCTTACTACAATGACGTGGCGTATACCAGCCGTCTGTATCTGGAGAAGCCGGTGCAGACCAAGACCTACGTGGACCTTAACACCACGGGCGGCTATATCGGTGAGGTGTTCGGCGGCGGCAATAGTGCCTCGGTGGGCACGGAACAGGTGCAGGGCACGGCACAGGTGTTCTACCGCGGCACAGGCCACGTGGATACCATCTTTGCCGGTGGCAACAGTGCCACGGTGACGGGTGCCGCGACGGTGACAGTGCGTGCTGCAGACTTGACGCCCGCCAATGGAACCGAGCATGTGAGCTACCTCTTCGGCGGCAACAACATGGAGACGATGAAAATCCTGCCCACGCTGAACCTGACAAAGGGTGTGCTGGGTAATGTGTACGGCGGCGGCAACGCGGGTGCCATGATGGGCATCGGCAGCCGCGAGGATGTGTTCGGCAACACGGTGGTCGACTTGAGCACCTACGTGTTGGTGAACAGCGAGTATGTGACCGTGACGGGTTCCCTCTTTGGCGGCTGCAACAACGCGGCTGTGGGAGGAAGCACATACGTGGATGTACGCAAGACTTCGGATGCGGGTATCAACATGCTGTTTGGCGGCAACGACATCAGCGAGTATGTGAGCAATGCCCGTCTGGATGTGAGTGGCGGTACTATCGGCAAGATGTTCGGCGGCAGCAACGGCTACTACGACTATCGCCGCAACGGCAACAGCTGGGATGTGTACGATAAGGTTGAAAGCATAGAGCCTAGTGGCGAGGGTGTCGCCCCTTCGAATAGTTCTCAGAATGTGCAGACACCAGTGTCAGCCCCTACAGAAGGTTCCGACGCGGTGGCCATCAACACGGTGGGCTCGCCCACGGTGGGTGCAACCCTGGTGAATGTCTGGGGTGGCACCATTAACAACAACATATATGGTGGCGGCTATGCTGGCGACTGCGGCACCACGCACGTGGTGGTCAATGACACGGCGAACTGGGATGCTGAGAATGCCTCGAACGATCCACTGGGTCGTACCGAAGGCGGCAAGGCCACCATCAATGGTAAGATTTTCGGTGGTGGCTATGGCGACATCGCTCTGCTGGGTACCGCGACTCCGCATGTGGGTAATGTGACCGAGTGCGCCACCACGGACCTCTATAATGTGGCGAACCTCCGCGATGCCTACGCCTACGGCGGCGGCGAGGCTGGCGACGTGCAGGATGCCGTCATCAATGTGCATGAAGGCTGGAACCAGCCGCTGACAGCACTGTATGGCGGCTGCTACGGCTCGGACGTGAAGGGGACCGCAACGGTGAACATGTATTGCGATGCTCCTGCAAGCGGCTACAATGTGACCACGCTCTATGGCGGCAACGACTACACCGGCACGGTGAACCGTAGCGTGGTGAACGTCTATGCCGGTCGCTACGACCGCCTGTTTGGCGCGGGTAACGGCAAATACACCTACAGCGGCGGCATCACTCCGCCCAACAGCCAGTACCCGACCGTGAACTTCTACGACGGCACCGTGACAGGTAACCTCTACGGCGGCGGCGAGCAGGGCATGTGCTTCGTAGGCACGCCAACAGACGTTTCTTCCCGAGTGGACGACTACGCCCATGTGGTGGTCAACATTCATGGCGGCTACTTCGCGAAAGACATCTTCACTGGCGCAGCTGGTAACGAGAGCCATCCCGAGCAGCTGATTTACGGTTTGAAACAGTTGAACATGGACGGTGGCGAGGTGCACAACTCGGTCTACGGCGGTAGCGAGAGCGTCACCGACGGCTATCCCAGCGAGTGCATCGATGAAAACAACACCACCCTGCGTCCCTCGTCCATCCTCAACATCACGGGTGGCACGATACACAACAACGTCTATGGCGGCGGCTATTTGGGCCAGGTGCATGGCTCGGTATATGTGAACGTCGGCGAAGATGCCGTTCTCAACTCGCCTGTGTGGACCAATACGATTGGTAGCACAGCCAATGCCTATCAGACCTACAAGCCCGCGTTTGTCACCGACGAGGCTGCCGACACAGGCTCGAACCTGATGAAGCGGTCGCTCGAGCTTGGCGCATCCGTCTACAACGGTGCCAACTGGGGCGAGGCAGGCAGTGCCGTCTTCTTCAACACGCGGGGCTTCTTCGGCGGCGAGAGCCGCATCTATGTGGACGGCAACGGCTACAACACCAGCGGCAGCGTCGAGGGCTCGAGTATGCCCGAGATGGACATCTACTACTCGCTGATAGGCGCGGGTACCAGCTGCGAGGGCGGCGACGTGGAACGCCATATCTTGGTGCGCAACTATGGCGAACGCAACGGTTGCGAAACTTCAAAGACCCTCTTCTCAATACAGCGAGCCGACACGGTGCGCCTGCAGAACACGGCCATCAAGCTGATTGGCGACCAGGATGCCTTGAGCGCATATCCGTCGAGTCGCTATTCGGTGAACCGTGTGAAATGTCTGCGTCTGCAAGACTACAACGTGCTTGAAATCGACGAGCCTATCGCTCGGACAGGACGGCTTCAGTTCATCACCAGTGCTGGTGCTACTGACACTGCGTTGGTGTTGCGTTCGAACAATACCGAGGCCCTCTCTGCGATGCGTTCGGGCGTTGCAAGTGTGATCTGTTCAACAGCAACGGTCTGCGAACGTCTGAATGCGGCTGTAGACCCTGCCACACGCCTTTATTCGACCATCTTGGCCAACAATGGTGTGTCGGTAGACATCGTCAATGAAGAGGGTACCCTCGGTGCGGTGGAGGGCTATGGATTCCTGTTGTCGCAGGACGGCTACAGAACCATCGTCACCGCGCGGTCGAAGACTGGAACTAAAAACCCGAACGACGGCGGCTTCTTCAGTTGCTGCAATGAGAACACCTACACACAGAACGGAGCATACCATGATGGCAATGCTGGCGAGTTCTCGTTTGTCAACAATATCGAAGGTGACAACTCCACCTACCGCACTTGGAAATCGGATGACGAAATCACCAGCCACACCACGCGCAAGGTGACTATCGTGGCACACTCGAATGTCAACAAGCTCGACAACAACCGGGCCTTCGCCTCCTCCGACATCCAGGACGTGATGTTCGGTCTGGCAAAGGGCACCATCGAACTGCCGTCGACCTCCGCAGGCCATTACTACACCATTGAGGACGGTGTCCACAATCAGGGCAACAGCGACCTGATACTCCTCACGGGGGCCTTCAAGCCCAACGACTTCACGGCCGAAACCGTGGAGGGAACGTGGTACACATTGACCCCCGAAACTAATATCACAACTGTGCAGACCGACATCAATGGCGACCCGTCGCACAAGTTCGGCCTGCTGATGACCTCGGGTGGCAACTTCGACGAAAACGATCCGAATCATTCCACCACCGCCGTCATCTCGACCAACACGGTCTATTCCATGACCGAGAATGCCTACCGCACCACGTCAGTAACCGCCCCCAACGGTGAGAACGAGGTGATACCCAAGTTAGACTTCTATCTCACCTACAGCACCGAGTTTGCCACCACCACCTTCGGCGAGGTGACATTCATCCTCACCGAGCGCGACGAAAATGGCAGTCTGGTCGGAAAAGTGGATGTCAGCGTCTCCCTCACCACCGTTATCGAGGAGTTCCGCAACCAGTCGTACGACATGGTTGCCATGCACAACGACATTGGCAACAACCAGTATACGCGCAAGATGGTGCTGCCTGCCTCCATGCAGCGGCGCAACCTCTACCTCACCAGCGTGCAGTGGGCCCCATGCACCACCAGCGTCCACATCGACGGCAAACTGCGCGAGGGTACGGGTATCGGCCATCCTGCAGCAGGCGTGTCGGCTCCCGACACCACCAAGTTCTACCTGACCGATATGAACCACACCAGCCTCATGTCCGACGGCTTCACCTTTGCACTGAAGATGTCGCCAACAGAGTATCTCTCGCAGTCGATGTCCACTACACTGGGTTGGTACAGCATTGAGGATCATGAGTTGGACATCTTCGCCGATGCGAACCGATCGGGCGACAGCGCCGCCTATAGTAGCAGCAATGCCTCCGATAGGCGAATCGCCATGTCGGATGCCGACCTCGCCGCGCTCGATGCCCTGCGCTCGCCCGACAATACCAATCCGCCCGACCCGACAGCCGATTTCAACCGTGGACACTTTGTAGGTGTGCTTGACGGACGCTCGGCCGCAGCCATTGACATCAGCCTCATTTTCGACGGTGAGACTGAATCTATATACCTCCCGCAGGATGGCTGTCGCGGCATTGCCGTGCTGGGCTTCGACTATTGGAACGGCGACACATGGCAGGGCCACTTTGATGTCACCGTCTACATCCGTACCCGCTCTCAGGGCGACACCATCTATCTGGCATCGGCCAAACACATTACTCGCAACGGCAAGACCATCGATGCCTGCAACGATGAGTCGAGAGATCTCATCGGTCTCAGACCGGATCGCTACGTGCAGACGTTGGAGTATGCCCTATACAACCTCTATCAGGCTGGCGATGTGCTCTGCATCCTCGACGAGCTGGACATCACCGGCAACCAGTCACTGCACGGCCTAGACTACAGTTATATCCCCGTGGTGCGTTACGAAGGCCACCATATCGACTTCCCAGGTCGTGAGTGTGCCTACCAAGGCACCATGATTAAGGTGAAGCCGGGTGCCAACCTCACCACTGACAACATCGTCTTCGATGGTAGCATGGTGAGCCGCTATCTCACTGGCGGAGCCGATAACAACTACACCACCAGCGTGGACAACCAGTGGCCTACGGGTACCCTCACCTCCACCGGCCCCATCTTCGAGGTGGAAAATGGCGGCACACTCAACCTGGGCAACAACACCGTGCTACAGAACAACTTCAACACCTACGACCCCAATGCAAGCCAGACCTACACTTATAATGAGTATTATGACGAGCTGGTTGACTACCGGACACAGACCTCACCTCAGACGGGTGGTGCCGTGCATGTCTCTAGTGGCGGTCTGCTGAAGATGGAGAACAATGTGACGATAAAGAACAACCTCGAGGCCACCGGTGTCAGTTCGGGAGCCGTGCATGTCGACGGCGGCACCCTTCTGCTGGGCACAGCCAAGGACGGCACATCCATCCATGTCGAGGAGAACTACCTCCTTCCCGCCGCCACCGACATCGTTGATGCCGCCACTCATAAGTTGAGCCTGCCAGAGGAATTGGCAAGAGCCAATGTCTATCTGACCCGCACGGGTGTCGACAACAGCGAGATTGCCGATGCGCAGAGCGACGTGATACTCTTCGAAAGCGAACTGGCCGCAGACACCCGTATCGGCATCACCAAGGATTTCCCCGGTGCCACCAGCCGCGACACCATTCGTATCGCTCAGGTGAGTGGCAGCCACCCGCAGTATGCACAACGTGCCTACACGAATGAGAACTTCTTCAACGACGGCACCGACGGCAAGGTGTTCTTCAACAGCACCATCTCCACCAAGACCATCTACTTCCAGCGTTGCGCCACCTTCAGTAAGCAGCGGTATGGCGAAACGCTCAACTACATCGTGCAGCAGAACGGCACGCCCCAACTTTTGACCGACGGTACTCAGCTCCCGGTGCTGACCTACCAGTGGAACCAGTTTGCCGCCTGCCCCGACGAGACCGACTCGCTCGTCTATCAGGTGCATGGAGGCTTCTACCCCTACACCTACCGCTGGGAGTGGGGCAGCAGCGCCAATAACCTCAGCAGCTATCGCGAATACACCACCCCCTACACCAACGATGCCGTCAATGCCGATTTGGCCAATCGCGACTTCGCCAAGGCGACAGCCTCCAACCGCGATGCGGGCGAGCTCCACGGCATGCTGCTCGATGGTGGCATGGGAGGCGATTTTTATTACCGCGTCACTGCCACCGACCTGGCTGGCTGCCAGCTGACCAAGAATGTCAAGGTTACCATGATGCACCACAACGAAGATGCCAGCATCACGCTGGACGGACAGACCCACGATCTTGATGAAAATGAATATACATGGTGCGACACAGCCAATGTCAGCGCAACCCATGAGACCATCATTCATGAGGCAACCCGCAATTTCCGTGGTATACACCTCGTCAAGCATGTGGTGCCAGACCCGAGTTGGGGCAATGTGGATGGCTATATGGGTCAGACTGAAGTGACGTTGACTGATGATGAATATGGCACCCTGCTCTGTCCTGGCGATGCAATCCAGCTGAACGCCACGGCGGTCGGCAACCACAACTTCATCCAGTGGGATTTCGACCCCTACGACCGCGACAACACAGTGTTCGTCATGCCGCATTCGGTCACCGATGTGCATATCAACGCCTATTTCGGTCCCAACGATTATTGGAAGAATGTGGTGAGGAGCAAGCCCGAGAGCGTAGAGTACGACTACAACGGCGATGTACACATCTATGACGCCGATGGTCTTGCCTGGCTGATAAGTCTCACCAACGGCTTGAACGGCCAGCAGATTCGCGACTTCTACTTCAACACAGTCTATATCCACAATCCGAATGCCAGCACCACCGACGGCGACAACTCCAAAGAGGGCGAAAGCACTGCCGAGACATTCAATTACGACATGTCGGCTCACCTCTGGACACCGATGTCGGGCTCGCAGCATCCCTTCATGGGCAAACTGAGGGTGGACGACGGTGTCACCATCAGCGGCATCATTGTCAACGAGCCGCGCATGGACCACGCAGGCTTCTTCGCCTATCTCGACAGTGCCGACATCGACGGTCTCCACCTGCAGAAGAGCCTCTTCCACGGCTCGCAGTATGTAGGCGGCATCGCTGCCGAAGCACTGGCCAGCACTATCGCCAACTCGTCGGTGGCCGACACCGGTGTGGTTGGGGAAAATCCCGACATCACCACCCTCATCACCGCCAACTATGCTAGCGGCGGTCTGGTGGGTACGGCCACGGGCAGTACTTTTAGTGGTTGCAGTGCCGCTGCCAAGTATATGGGTGCCACCATCTACAATGGCGGTATCCTAGGCATTGGTCAGGAGGTAGACGTCACCAATAACTTCGTCTGGTCGCAGCCGCGCATGTCGTCGCTCTACAGCAGTGGCATCGTCGGTAGCATCACCGGTCCGGCTGTCGACTCCAAGTCTCGTGGCAGCCGTATCGCCAACAACTACGTCCACTTTGTCGGCTCCGACACCCCGCTCAACCGCGTGGGCGGTTTGGTGGGCTTCGCCCGCAACACCACGTTGGAGAACAACTATGTCTACGGCAGTACCAAGGGCGGTGCCCTGACTGGTGCCATCGGCGCGGTGCTCGACCGTGGCGTGACGGTGCGCAACTGCTACTATGAACAGGGCAGCAACGAGGCGGCATTCGGATATAGTGGCACCGACAACCACACCGAAGGCATCACTACCTTCAACGGCACCGGCAACCAGGTGATGATGGCCGATCGCGTCGACGGCAGCAACAACCTCACCCTGGCGCTTAACCGCTGGGTGCGCGACTATGGCGGCGAGGGCTTCGCCACCTGGCGCTCCGACCTCGAAGGCACCAACCACGGCTATCCCCGCTTCGGCAAACCCGACCTTGTGCCCATCTACGAGCACATCAGCTACGAGACCTGCGACAGCCTTACCTTCGCCGACGCAACCCTCACCGAGAGCGGCGTGTATGAATTCCATACGATCGACAGTGCCGATTTTGTCGACAGCACCGTCCTCCTCACCCTCACGGTCCACTACAGCAGCCTCACCCAGTTCGAGGACACTGTCCTCTTGGGCGAAGACTACGAGGCCCACGGCTTCCACCTCTCTGCCACCGAAATCGCCTTGCTCCGCGAGGCAGCTCAGGAGGGCGAGATTGTCACCGTGGTGGTGAGCGACACCCTCCAGTCGCTCCACAGCTGCGACAGCATCGTCACCCTCTACCTCACCGTGGGCAAAGGCGGCACCGACCAGCCTCCCGTGGTGCTCGATGTCAAGGTCTATCCCAACCCCACCGTGGGACAAATCACCGTGGAGGCCGACGAGATGCAGCTCATCGAACTCTACGACGGCGTCAGCCGCCGCATCGACCGTCGAACGGTCGAGAGCGGCAGCAGCACGCTCGACCTCTCCAACCTGCCTACGGGCATCTACTACCTACGTGTCAAGACAGCCAATGGTACGGTAATTAAGAAGATAATCAAGCAATAACAATCACCCCTAACCTCTAACCTCATTGATGATGAAAAAAGCAACATATCTTCAGCCCACAATCAAAGTAGTGGCATTCAAGGTGGAAGAAGGCTACAATGCCACCAGGCTTGGATCCGACAACCTGTTCAGCGACCGCCTGTTCAAAAACGACACCTATGCCACCGGCGAGCGTTTCTCAGAGTATACCGACGGGGACGGCAACTTCTTCTCCGGACGCTGGGAATAACAATCTGCCATTAGTGATTACGTATCAACCTATCAACTTATATTGACAAATGAAAACTACAATAATGAAATTCAACATCCCAACATGTCTCTTGGCTCTCATCCTGCTGCTGGCAGGCTGTCAGAAGGAGTCGGAATCTTACAAGTTCCTCGTCCAGTCGGAAACGCCTGCCGGCGAGGCTGGAAGCAAGACCTGTCTGGTGAACGAAAGTCTCGTCTATTGGCAGGAAGGCGACGAAATCGACGCTTGGCGCAAGAATGGCAATACCCAGGGAGTCAAATTGGTTTTTCACGATAATTGGAAGGACACGACAGCCCTGTTCGTCCCCGAAAGCGAAGATTTCAAGTTTGGCGGCAGCGGCAACACTTTCATGGCCCTTTTCCCCCACAACGATACCAACGCATTCGACGGATCTACTCCTACAATTTACTTCTCCAAGGTGCAGCCGTATGCCAACGACAATACCTTCGGCGCAACTGCCTGTCCCATGGTGGCGTATGGCGGTATTGATTATGGCGAAAATATCGTGCGCATGATTTTCCACAACCTTTGCGGCATTGTCCGTATCCAGTTGCGCAACAGTGCGTCGACGAATGGCAGTGTCACATTGCGGAACATCCAGTTCATCTCGGCCAATAGTAATTTGCCCTTATCGGGTTCCTTCACTATTAGCAACTACGACCAATACAACCCATACGTCGTACCTGCCAGCGGGTCTAATAGTGTTATTATCAATAATTTTAATGGTCTAGAAATTGGCAACGACTTACTTACCTTCTATCTGACCCTGCCTGCCGCTCAGGAGACTGTTCAGGGGAACGACCGCTACGTCGAGTACAGACTCACCATGTTGGTAGAAGCCGAGTGTGCCGGCAGTCCGCTATACGTGAAGAAGCAGTTCACCGTCCGCATCCGTCGTAACGGTATTACCAAGATGCCCGCCCTTACCATCGACGCTTGGTCGACCACGCAAGACGGCACCAACAGCACTTCGGTCGGCCTTGCCGGCAATGGCACATTGCAGCGCCCATTTCTGATTTACACCGCCGACGACTTGCGCAAGGTGCGCAACGCATTCAACAATAACCTCACCATCAATGGTGTGACGGTGAACGATGAGACCAGTTATTGCTATTTCAGGATTATGCGCTCCGACATCAAGTTGGACAACAACGTTTCGAATTGCGACTGGAATGAAGGTATCAGACACTTCAGGGGCAGCATGGTGTATGGAGCCAACCAAACTGGCTCGCTCGGCATCGAAAATAATACGAAGGTCCCTATTTTCGAATCTATCACCGACAAAGGCATTGTGGAAAACTTGGCCGTGTGGGGCTCCTGTTCATGGACCGAGGATCTCTCGGGCAAATCCTTCTCCCCATTATGCATTGAAAACAACGGCCGTATGGTCAATTGCCGCGTGCTCGACAATTCCTCCTACGTGATGAACACTTCGAGCAGTTCTAATTTTGGCATTGCAGGCATCTGTGTCACCAACCACGGCATCGTCACGGGTTGTGGCTGCAGGGCTACGTTGGTGGCTCCCAGTGTGGCAGGCATCTGCTTGGAGAACAGTGGCGAGAATGCCAAGATTGTGGCTTGCTACACCTCTTCGCCAATGCAGGTGCATAGTGGCAGCCTTGGTGCCGCGCAGGCGGCAGGCATCTGCCACCAGAATTCCGCCTTGGTGAAGGACTGCTATTTCGCCTCCAACATCAATGCCGCCATACCTACCAATTGGGGTGGCATCGTCTATCAGAACAACGCTGGCGGCAGCGTCACGCATTGCTATGTCGATGCCTCGGGCATTATCCAAACCACCACATCCGTCGGCGGCATTGTCCACACGATGGTGGACGGTGTGGTCGACAACTGCAGGAACGAGGCCGACCTGATGAATGTGCAGCAGACCACAAATGGCGGTCTGGGCAGTATTGTCTACTCAATGCAGGGCGGCGAGGTGCGCAACTGCATCCGCTATCGTCCCACGGGCAGCCTCACCTGCACGGGCAGTGGGGCAGTGGGCGGCTTTGTGGCACGCATGACGGGCGGAACGGTGCGCAATGGTGCCTTCTATGGCGACATGACCCAGTCGACCGTGCAGACCCGCGGAGCCTTCGTGGGCGACCTCCGTGGTGGCACTATCGAGAATGTCTACGGCTACCAGACCTCCATCGGTCCCGCTACCGACTTCTACGGTCGAATGAGTGGTACGACCACCACCCTCAACTACTGTTATGGACAGACCTCTCAGCAGTACGTAAGTCACACAGACGCTCTCGGTACCGACCTTAACGGATGGACTCCCGAACCCGGCATCTACAGAAAGTGGATTAGTATACCAAGCAATCCCCCGATGATTGACCAAAGTTCGCAGGGCTCGGATGCCTTCTTGCCGCTTTCCTCTGGGTCGAAGCGCAGACGTTAGCAGGCGACAGCAGATAATGATCAATACGAGTGCTCCGTAGGCTCCCACGAAGGTCTTACGGGGCACTCGTCTTTCTTTCTTTCTTTTTTTCTCCTTCTCGTCTTGGACACACGGCTGAGATTGTATGGGCAGACACCGGTTTCTGCCCATACGAAGTTAGTCTGCCTCCCACGAGAAGTTTCTCGATTCTTGCCGATGGGTGTCCCGTTTGTTGCTTCTGGAGCGACAAAGGAGTATTGATGAGTCTAATAAAAAGTGATGAATGGTAAAGGTTAGGCGGGGTTCTGTCGGGATGAGGACCAGGTTTTGTGGACTATTTTTTGACTTTGGGTTTGGGGTCGGGTAGGGCGGCGCAGGTGGCTTTGACTAGGGTGGAGAGATACTCGTGGTCGTCCACCTCCTCGATGTAGAAGTAGGGTTTGGCCCCTTCGTAGGGTGGGCGCATCACCTCGCTTTTCAGCAGCGGGCGGGCTGCCTCGGTGGGCTTGATGTAAAAACCGTTGTCGCTCACCAGCCCAAATATCTTTCCGTTGCAATAAATACCGTAGTCGCCAAACATCTTACGCGCCACAATCTCCCCTGCACCCCCGCATTGGTCAACTATATATTGCACAAAATCAGCATTGCTAGCCATAGTTTTGATTATTATATTGCGACTGCAAAAGTACGAAAAAAAGTAGTGACATTGCGTTTTTTTTGAATGGTTAGCACAATAATGAAACGACAATCGACGTTATCTCGACATTAATTCTTAATATCTCAATAATGAAACGTATTATTATCTGTTTGGCAATGGTGCTTTGCTCCATGGTTTCGATGGCTCAGGCATGGCGTTTGGAATGTGTCGAAGTGGAGCGCAACGACAAGCATTTCGAAGTTTTCCAGTATCGTGTAGCGGACTCTCTGCAGGGTTATTTTCTTGGGCTCGACACGCCCGACCGCATTCCAGGTTCGCTAATCACTTTCGATATGTTCACAGAGGTCTGTCTCTATCTTGGTGCCACTCTTGATGAAGCGCAGGCTGTGTTGGAGGAAATATATCTATTCTTCGACGAGGAAGTAGGTGCCTCGCGTGTGTTTACCGCACGGATGGCTTTAGGTACTGACTTGATGGACGCAAGCACCTCGACCTGCACCGTACAGAAACGGCTCTTGGGTGGACATAGGCTATGCTTCGCATTCGAACATTCGGGCTACACCACCGAGAACTACCTCCGCAAAGGCGACATCAGGTCAATCATCACCAACCTGAAGATTTACCGCAAGCTCCACCCAAAGGCGAATTAGAGAAAAACTTTTTCAACATCGTTCTCATTCTTGCCGCCGTGTCGTGCGGGAAAGGGAAGAACAAATCCGTTTTTCCTACTTCTGACGTGATTATGCCGAGAGGGCTGTATTTGCAAGGGGATAGCAATGGCATTGTGAAACCCTCATTTATCCTATATTTAGTTTACCTTTTGTTTAGATTTTATTTACCTTTTGTTTAGGTAACCTAAATAAAGAAGAAAGTAAATAAAAACAAAATAGAAAGAAAATAAAAAAAATATATAGGGATAACTAGTGTGCTGAAATGGGATTTGGCAGACGTGGGGGAAGACGATTCAAAGAAAAAAAAATCCGAAAAATACTATTGGTAACCTCTAAAAATTAAATGTCGAATATTCAACAATATAAATCATAATTCTGCGTTATATATGTTGTAGAAACAACAATACTTATGAGCAAGTACAAGACCACAGGCAAACAGACTCTCTTCGATGCCGAGAATGCGGCACAGAAACTCTCCGAGATAGGCAACCCGCTGGATAAGCTTGACAGCGTGATAGACTTCGAGATGTTCCGCAGTCGGTTGGAGGAGTCAATGGTGAACCACAGCACCAAAAGCAATGCCGGAGCAAAGCAGTACGATGTGGTCATGATGTTCAAGGTGATGGTGCTGCGGCAGTACTACAACCTCAGCTACGAGCAGACAGAATACCAGATAATAGACCGTAGCAGTTTCAAGCAGTTCCTCGGACTGGCAAGTGGCGACAAGGTGCCCGATGCAAACACCATCCGCAACTTCTTCGAGGGGCTGAAAGAGAAAGGTCTTGGAGAGAGGCTGTTCCAGGACTTCGTCGACAACCTGCTAGAAAAAGGTTTCATCTTCAACGAGGGGCAGATAGTGGATGCGAATTTTGTACTCGCACCTCGTCAGCGCAACACCCGCGAGGAAAACAAGAAGATTAAGGCAGGAGGGGGTGACGAGCTGTGGAACGACAGACCAAACAAGAAACGCCAAAAGGACATCGACGCCAGCTGGGCGCAGAAAGGCGGCGAGGACTTCTTCGGATACAAGGTCAGCGCAAAGGTGGACGGCAAGAGCAAGTTTGTCAAGAAGATTGTGGAGACCACCGCATCGCCCCACGACTCGAAGATGTTCCCCGACCTGATGGACGAGAGCGACAGAGGTCAAGTCACATTTGCTGACAGCGCGTATGTCGGACAAGAAGAGACACTACAGAAGTACGGGCTGAAAGACGAGATATGCGAGAAAGGCTATCGCGGCAATCCCCTAACCGACGAACAGAGGGAAGAGAACCGCAAGAAATCCGTGATTCGCTCCCGAGTAGAACACGTGTTCGGGTTTATGGAAGGTGCGATGCACGGGCTGACAGTGCGGACAATAGGCATTGCGAGAGCCACCGCACACATCTTCCTGAAATGTCTAACGTACAATATGTTCAGGTACGAGCAATTTGTAAGGAACGGAATAAGATAACGGAATACCCAACCTAAACAACAGAAAGCGAGGTGAAATAATGTAGACTAACAGAAAACAATACCCAATAACGAGAAATGCAACCTTGTTTGCACCTCTAAATAACTTTGCAAATAATAACAAATTCTGGCGAAGCGGTTAGAGTAGTCTCTCCGCTTAAACCAGAAACTTAAAATAATCAATTATTAGAGCCTACCCCAAATCGGTCATTAGGCCGACTTATCAATCGGGATAACCGCACTCAGCGGACGGCAAGCCACGACCCACTTGGGCCGTTCAATCTAGGCTCGATGTTGCCTGCTTCCCGGCTTGTTTCCCATTATCATATCGAGTAACGAAGCTATAACGATACTATAACAATGCAGGATTGAACGGTCCCTCTCCGTAGCGAGGGAAAAACGTTGCCGCTCCATGGCGCAGGGCGGGTAGGCAGAACAAGGTACGGGGCAGGGGTTATCCCCGTGCATTGCACGATTCGGCAATTAAACCCTAATGACCGATTTGGGATAAAAGCGGACGGCACAGGACAATCCTGTGCCGCCTGCTATTATAAAGACAGATTTTGCTCTATTGGTTCTTACCCGCCAGTAGGCCGCAGGCGGCCATGATGTCCTCGCCACGCGAGGCTCGGATGGTGCAGATGATGCCATGGTCGTTGAGGTAGTCGCGGAAACGCTCCATATCCTTCGGCAGGGAGGTCTTGAAAGGTGTGTCGGGCGAGGAGTGGAAGCGGATAAGGTTGACCCGGCAATACAGCCCCTTGAGCAAACGCACCAGCTCGGCAGCATGACGGGTGTCGTCGTTAAGCCCCTTGAACATGATATACTCAAAAGAGATTCGCCGCTGGCCGCTCCAGTCGTACTTGCGAAGCAACGCCACCACATCGGCAATGGGATAAGCCCGTTGCATGGGCATAATTTCCTGTCGCTCGCTGCCAAAGGGATTGTGCAGGCTCACGGCCACATGACACTGGCTCTCGTCGAGGAAGCGTCTCAAACCGGGAATGATGCCCACAGTGGAGACAGTGATGCGATGGGGGCTCCATCCCAGTCCCCACGGCGCGGTGAGTGCCTCGGTGCTGTGCAGTATATTGTCGAAGTTGTCCATGGGCTCGCCCATACCCATAAAGACGATATTGGTGAGGCAGTCGAATTCGGGGATGGAGAATATCTGGTTAAGAATGTCGGCAGCCGACAGGTTGCCGTGGAAACCCTGCATCCCGGTGACACAGAAACGGCACCCCATCTTGCAGCCCGCCTGACAGGAGACACAGAGTGTGCCCCGGTCGCCATCGGGGATGAAAACGCTCTCGATATACTGAGAAGGGTCGTCGGACTTCTGGAAGAGATACTTCTTGGTGCCGTCGCGCGATACCTGGCATTCCACCGGGGCATGACGACCGATAACAGCAATCTCCTTCAGCCGGGAGCGGTTTTTAAGCGAGAGGTTGGTCATGGCGTCGATGCTGTCGACATGCTTGGCATAAAGCCAGTCGCATATCTGCTTGGCAGCAAAACGCGGCATACCCTCGGCAGCACAAAGCTGCTGCAGCTGGTCGAGGGTCATTCCCAGCAGTGGCTGAACACCGGGCGTGGCAGAGGAGACTTGAGTCATACTGTCGGAGTGTTTAGAAATCGTATTCGGGAGCTTCGTTCATTATCTCCTGCTGGAACTGCGAACAGTCGAGCTCCACATCCAACGGCACATTGGGCCGGTCGAAGTCACCCCGCGGGAATTTGAGCGATTTGTCGGTGTAGATGCTCCGCATATAATAGCCGAAGATGGGCAGTGCCTGTGCAGCGCCCTGACCGTAGGTCATGTTGCGGAAATGGATGCTGCGCACTTCGCCGCCGGTCCAGATGGCGGTGGCCAGCTTGGGGGTGATGCCCACAAACCAGCAGTCGGAGTTGTTCTGCGTCGTGCCGGTTTTGCCCGCTATGGCGTTGCTGAAGTCGTTAAGGTGATACTTGTAGTTGAGGCGGACACCCGTACCGCTCTGCACCACACCTTTCATCAGCTCAATCATCATGTAGGCGGTGCGCTCGCTGATGGCCTCATGCCTTTCGGGGGTGAAACGGTCGAGCACGGTGCCCTTCTTATCCTCGATACGTGTGATGAAGATAGGCTCCACATATTCGCCCTTGTTGGCGAAGGTGGCCATGGCTCCGGCCATCTCGTAGACGGTGATTTCAGGAGTGCCCACACAGATGGCGGGGACGGCATCAATATCGCTGTTCACGCCCATCTTGCGGGTGATGGCTATCACCTGTTCGGGAGACCCTTGTTTCATCAGATATGCCGACACCCAGTTGATGGAGTGCGCCAACGCCCATTTGAGGGTGACCATCTGATTCTCGCGCTCGTGCGACGAGTTCTTGGGGCACCAGTCCGGCTGACCCCACACCTCGAAGCAGACCTCCGAGTTGGGCACCTGGGTACAGGGGTACATACCCAAGTCCTGCAAAGCCATCGTATAGACAAAAGGCTTGAAGGTTGAACCCACCTGACGGTGGCTCATCACATTGTCGTATTTAAAGTAGCGGTAGTTGATGCCGCCCACATAGGCCTTCACATACCCTGTACCGGGTTCAACCGACATCAGACCCACATTGAGGAATTTCTTGTAGTACAGCAGCGAGTCCCACGGCGACATGACGGTGTCGACATTTCCTTTCCACGAGAAGAGACGCATCTTCACCTTCTCCCTGAAAATCTTACGGCACTCCTTCTCGCTCTTGCCCTGCACCTTGTGCAGTTGATAGTAGCGGTCGGAGCCTTTCATGGCCTGAACCAGGATTTTCTCCTGCTGTTCGGGCGAGATGTCGCAGAAGGGGTTCCCGCCTCGTGCTTTCAGCTCGCGGTTGAACTGAGGCTGGACTTCCTTGCTCATGTGTTCGCGCACAGCGGCCTCGGCATAGCGCTGCATACGGGAATCGATGGTAGTGTATATCCGCAGGCCGTCCTTATGGACATCGTAGTGGTCTCCCTCGTTGTTGCGATGGTGTTTACACCAATCTTTCATATAGTTGCGGATATACTCACGCAGATAGGTGGCCAAACCGTCGTTATGACTCTGGGGCGAGTAATGCGACACATCTATCTTCTCCTCCTTAAACTTTTCGTATTCCTCCTCGCTGAGATAGTTGTAACGCTTCATTTGCGAGAGGACAGTGTTCCGGCGTCCCAAGGCGGCCTCGGGATGCAGCACTGGGCTGTATGCCGTGGGGGCCTTCAGCAGACCCACCAGCATGGCGGCCTCGTTCACCGAAAGGTCGGCGGGAGTCTTGTCGAAGAAGGTCTTGGCAGCGGTCTTGATGCCGAACGAGTTGCTACCGAAGTCCACGGTATTGAAATACATGGCTATAATCTCCTGCTTGGAGTAGTTATGCTCCAACTTCACAGCCACCACCCACTCTTTGAACTTCGAGAATACCGTGCCTACGGCACCCTTGTGCTCGCGGGGGAACAGATTCTTGGCCAGCTGCTGGGTGATGGTACTGCCGCCGCCACTGCTGCTGTGGCGACCCAGAAGGGTCTTGAAGAACACACGGAACAGGCTGCGCGGGTCGATGCCCGAATGCTTGTAGAAACGGACATCCTCGGTGGCTATCAAAGCATTCACCAGATTGGGCGACAACTCGTCGTACGTCACATTCGAGCGGTTCTCGATACCGATAAAACCGAGAATCTCGCCATCGGCCGAGAGCACCTCTGTGGCCTGGTTGCTTTGCGGGTTCTCCAACTCCTCAAACGAGGGCATAAAACCCAGCCACCCTAACGACAGCAGTGTGAAGAACAGGAAGATGAATATCCACACTCCGGCGAAAATCTTCCACGCTGTGCGGATGGTGTTGCTATTGACTTTGATTCGTTTCTTTGCCATGATAACTATTCTCTTGGTTGTGTTATTGTGACTATGATTAACATCCGGTGTCCGGAGCTCACTAATCACACATTTATTTCTTCATGCCGGGACCGAATTTCTCTATTCTCAGACCCACGCTCTTCAACCCCACCACGCAGGTGTCGCGCATGCCGTGGGCCACCTCGAAGTGATAGTTGCCCGTACGCGGGAAGATGACGTGCCTGCGGAACACAAAGCGGCTGTCCACATAGCGGCCCGTGCGGCGGCCATACCAGTGCCCCTCCACATCGGCCAGGGGGCACTCAAGTGTATCGTAGGCCACACTCCCGTCGGGGAAAGTCGTATTGATAAAGAAGAAGACGTTTGCCTTGGGGAAATGGACGCTGTTGCGCACATCCACATAGAAATCGAACAACTGCAATGTATCCTCCACATCCACATCAAACTCCAGACGGTCGTTCATATCCCAGCCCGTCTCGTCGACATCCTGCTGGACGGTGTAATACACATTCTTGTCGCAGGCAGCGGTCAACACCGCCACCGCACACAGGAAGACCGGTATCGCAATATGCATCAGCTTTCTCATATCAGTGTTGTATTCGTTGTTTTCATCATACTAAAGTGTCCATATACCATTTTGTTTGTGACAAGGTGTTACCCCTGCACCTCCGCTGCGGCCACGCTACTCTTTGCCTTCGTGGCGGTCTCTGCCCGAGCTGCGGCGGCCGTTGTGCCGGCCGGCTCCGGGATTGTTACGCGGACGCTGGTACTCGTCGCGGCGTGGCGAACCGGCATTCGAGCTGTACCGACGCTCACCCTGTTCCTGAACAGTCCCTTTGTTGGGGTTGGGACGCCGTTCCTGACGCTCGCCGCGGTCTGCACGCTCGCCTCTGTCGGGACGCTCGCCACGTTCTGCCCGGTCGTTCTGGCGGCCACGGCCATGCTGGCGGTCGGCGTTGCGAGCCCGGCGGTCGGCACCCTGCTGCTCCTTCGACGAAGACTGCGCATCCGTGTCGCCCATATCGTCGGCCATGCGGCGCAACTCACGCTCGAACTCGGCATTGTCCGTCTCCTGAGCCAGTGCCGCTGTCGACATCAATTCCACCTGATAGTCCTCCAGCTTCTCGGCATACTCTTGATTGTGGTTCATCTCTATCAGCTTCTTGACGCTCTCGGCGGGAATGGCGTAGAGGTCGCTCTCGCCCTCGTAGGCATACCACATAATGCCGCGGAACACATCGGTTTTCTTATACAATGCCAACCCCTTCTTGAAACGGATAGGCACATTGGCCGGCGGGAACTTCTTCAATGCGTCGGCATACACCTCGCACTCGAAATTCAGACAGCACTTCAGCTTGCCGCACTGACCTGCCAGCTTCTGCGGGTTGGGCAGTATCTGCTGCGTCTTGGCCGCACTGGTGGTCACCGACTTGAAATTGGTGAGCCACGTGCTGCAGCACAGTTCGCGGCCGCAGGTACCCAGACCACCCACCTTGCCGGCCTCCTGACGCACACCGATCTGCTTCATCTCGATGCGCACATGGAACTCCTCGGCCAGCACCTTAATCAGCGTGCGGAAATCCACGCGGTCATCGGCCGTATAGTAGAAAATGGCCTTGGCGTTGTCGCCTTGGTACTCCACATCGTTCACCTTCATTTCCAGATTCAGGTCCTGTGCTATGCGACGGGTCTTGAGCAGTGCCTCGTGCTCATTCTTCAAGCTCATCACCCAGCGTTCCAAATCCGTGCTTTTGGCACGGCGGAACAGCTTGCGGATATTCTCGTCGGCGGGGTCCACGCGGCGTTTCTTCATCTGGATGCGACACACCTCGCCCGTCAGACTCACAATGCCTATGTCGTGTCCGGGAGTTCCCTCCACGGCCACCACATCGCCTTCGGTCACATCCAGACCGTCGGGCAGGCGGAAAAAGTCCTTGCGGTTGTTCTTGAAACGCACCTCCACGCAGTCGAAAGGCCTGAGGCCGGGCTGGCGGATGCCGCGCATCCAGTTGCACGAAGTCACCTTGCTGCAACTGCGCGTCTCGGTCTCGCTCACCGGCACATACGACTCGGGGCAGCGCTTGCACCCGCGCGAAAGGAACACGCTCTCGTCATACTTCACCCACGGCAAAGTCGGGTCGGGTTCAAGATAAGGGTCTATCGAATTCTCCGGTGCCAAATGTTCACCGAAGATGTCCACCTCGTCATCCGGTGAACCTCCAGTGGTGCTCATCCGACCCGAAGTGGAATGTCCTTTTTCGCTTGCAGCAGTGCGGCGGCGGTCCCTAATGAACGCCTCCACCTCCTCGGCAGTGGCGGCATCGTCGTCCACCTTCTTCACCTCGGTTGATTCGCCTTTAATTGTCTCGGGCGATACGTTATCGTTGTCACTGCCTTTTATTATTTCCGGCGATACGCCGGCGGTATGTTTATTCTCTTCCATAAAAGTTTATATTCAGTCAAAAAATCTATTCTATAAAACAATATCAACTGTTTGAGCGTCATCTGCTGGCATTCCCGGCAGCCTTCCGCAGGTAACGGCTCATCTTGAACGACAGTTGCATAAACGTAATCTTGTCATAGGCGTTGCGGCTAATCGCATACTGGGCCTCGTTCAGTGCCTCGCACATCGCCTCGATATTGTGGGGGGTAATCAGATTGGGGAACGACTGGTCGAACTTTGGGTCGCCGAACTCCAGCTCGCGAGTCAGCCTTATGCCGGCAGCCGTCTGCAGGAAACAGGCGCGCAGCGCCTCCTGGGCATACTGCAGGAATTGCTTCTGGGTCTCGCGACCGGCGGCAGCGGTCTTGTCCACCCAAGCCGACAATGGCTGCATGTTCAGCTTGAAGAGCAGCCGCATCCACGACACAAACATAGCGGCAAACTCCTCCCTGCGCCCGGCGGCCATCCCCACACCCAAATCGGGCACCACCACCTGCTGCACCCTCGACAATATCGTGGGCAGCATCCTGTCGCGGCTCTCGGCCACCAGCAGCAGCAGTGTCTTCCCCTCCGGCTCCTCCAGGGTTTTCAGCAGCGTGTTGGCGGCCGGCAGGTTCATCCTTTCGGCCATCCATACCACTACCACCTTGTAGCCGCCCTCATACGACTTCAGCCCCATCGTCCTGATAATATTGTCCGCATCCAGCTCGCGAATCTGCCCCTGCTTGTTTTCCACACCCAGAAACTCGTACCATTCATCCTCGGTGCCGCACTGGCCATGCTCGTTCAAAAACGTGCGGAACTCCTCTTGGAAATCGTTTGAGCAGGGCTTGCTGGTCACCGTGGCCGTCGTTGTGGTGGGGAATACCAGATGGAGGTCGGGGTGCTCCAAGGCGGCATACTTCCGGCAGCTGGGGCACACCCCGCAGCTGTCGTGCAAACCTTCGCCCCTCTGCTGGCAGCAAAGATACTGGGCATACGCCAACGCCAGCGCCAAGCTCCCGCTGGCCGTAGGCCCCAGGAACAATTGGGCATGGCTGATGCGCCCCGAATCGATTATTTCTGTCAGCTTGTTCGCTAAAACCTGCTGACCCTCAATATCTTTAAACTGCATAGTACGGTCAAATTAATCTACAAAAATAATAAATAAATCCGACATCTCGACTTTTTCGTCAAAAAAAGTGAATAAGTAAAGAAAGAATGCACCCTATAACCCTTCTTCACATCCATTTTTTATTATTACAGGATTTTTGTGTAAATTTGTAGTTTGGTAGGGGGTGTGCCTCTCCAGTCAAATACATTGGTAATGAATAGAATACTATATCTTTCCATACTTGTGGCGGGACTCTGTTTCGCCTTTCAGTCGTGTGCCAAGCAGGGCTACCCGTCGGGTGGACCCAAGGACGAGACACCTCCTGTGGTGCTGGGGACAGACCCCTCGAACGGGTCGCTGAACTTCGCGGCCAAGGAGTTTGTCATCCACTTTGATGAATACGTCGTCATGAAGGACCAGGGAGGCGTGCTTATATCGCCCACCATGGCCAAGAAACCCGAGTTCAAAACCAAGGGGCATGGCCTGGTGGTGAAAATCAAGGACACCCTGCAGCCCGCCACCACCTATCTCTTCCAGTTCAAGAACGCCATCGCCGACTTCAACGAGGGCAATTTTCTGCCCAGCTTCGAGTATGTATTCTCCACTGGCAACTCCATCGACAGCATGACCATCCGCGGACGGGTGGAGGATGCCTTCACCCGCAAACCCGCTGACGAGAAGGTCTCGGTGCTGGCGTATGCCCGAAGTCAGATGGCCGACACCCTGGGCGACAGCATCGTGGCCAAGGTGCAGCCTATGTATATGACCAAGCTGGACAAGGAGGGGTGTTTCGAGCTGAACCACCTGCGCGAGGGGGAGTACCTGCTGCTGGCCATTGAGGACGGCGACAAGAACCTGCGCCTGTCGGACGGCGAGGCTGTGGCTTTTCTCGACACCCTCGTGACGGCATGGAAGATGCCGCCCAAACCCGTCGCAAAAGACACCAGCGTATCGCCCGACACCAACCTATCAACGGAGATAATAAAGGACACTGCCACCAGCGTATCGCGGGAAATAATAAAGGACACTGTCGCCGACTCCACGTCGACCGACACCTTGCAGGACAAGCGGTTGACGATGCGCCTGTCGCTGCTGAAGAAGGAAGTGCAGCGTATTTCCAAGAGCAACTTTATCGGTGAGGGACGTGTGGAAATAATCACCACCGTGCCGCTGTCGCCCCACTACTCGCTGCGCCGCTTGCCGGGCAGCAAACCCACAGGAGACCCCCAGGACGACATGCCGCTGTGGCACCAACGCGGCCAAAAGGGCGACACGCTGAGCGTATGGCTGGCCGACAAAACCTGCGACTCCGTCAGCCTCCTGCTCAAAGACACCACCGGTCTCAACGACACCCTGCTGCTGAAACGCAAGGCCACGCCTGCCAACAAACTGATGCCCAAGGGCATGGGGCTGAAGGTGCCGAAGGCCAATGTGCTGAGGAACGCTGTGGCCGCCAAGCACCCTTATTTCGACACCCTCTGGCTGAAATTCGACAATCCCGCCGCCGGTGTGTGCAGCCCCTGGCTCCACACCGACACGCTGGCTTCCAACCCCCTCGACTCCGCTGTGACGGTGACAGTCCTGAGCGACAGCTCCCAGTCGCACTGCGGCATCCGCCTGCTGAAAGACCCGGCAATGGCGCCCGCCGTGGGGCTGAGGGCTTATATCGTCTTTACCGGGAAACCGGGGGAGAAATACCTGTTCAAAATCCCCGCAGGACTGTTCCACGACATCTGGAACAACGAGAACGACTCGTTAACCATCTCCACAGAATACACCAAGCCCGAGCACTACGGCAACATAGCCATCACCCTGCTCACCCCCTCATCCACACCGACTTCAACCCCGGACTCGGGACAGGACAGCGTCAACCATGCCAACAGCCAGCGATCCCCCCGACTGTTGGTGCAGCTCACCAACGAGAAGGGCGACATGGTGCTGCAGCAAGTCGCCGACAAACTCGGCAAGCTGACCTTCCAGCACTTGAAAGGCGGCAAATACGGTCTCCGCGCCATCGTGGACACCGACGGTAACGGTGCATGGACTCCCGGCGACTACTGGCAACACCGCCAGCCCGAAAAGGTGCTCCTCTTCGAAAAGACCCTCGAACTGCGCGAGAACTGGGACATGGAGGAGAAGTGGACCATCGACGTAAACCTATAACACACCCTAAGCCCCATCCGCCAAGATGCAAAAGAAACTCCTTTCCGGCCTCTTTTGGATTCTGCTGCTCAACCTGCTCATCAAACCTTTCTGGATTCTGGGCATCGAGACAGGCGTGCAGAATGCCGTGGGTCCCGAGGAGTACGGCTTCTACTTCACCATCTTCAACCTTGCCTACATCTTCAACATCCTGCTCGACCTGGGGGTCACCAACTTCAACACCCGCAACATCGCCCAGCACCCCAAGCTGATCGACAAGCACCTGCCAGGCATGCTGGGCATCAAGATTGCCCTGCTGGGACTTTATCTGGCGGTGACTTTCACCGTCGGACTGCTGTCCGGCTACGGCTCGCGCCAGTTCCACCTGCTGGCAGTGCTCTCCTTCAACCAGTTCCTCAACTCGCTCATCCTCTATCTCCGCAGCAACTTCGAAGGGTTGATGCTTTTCAAATGGGACAGCGTCATCAGCATCCTCGACCGCGTGGTGATGATAGCCATCTGCTCGCTGCTGCTGTGGGGACCCCACGGAGGCATCACCGTCGAGTGGTTCGCCTACGCCCAGACCGTCGCCTACCTGGCCACCGCACTTACCGCACTTGTGGTACTGACCCTCCGCATACGGAAGGAGCACAACACCCACTTCACCCTCCGCAGGCTCCATGTGTCGCTGCCTTTCTCCATTGTCATCCTCCGCAAAAGCTTCCCCTTCGCCCTACTGGTGCTGCTCATGGCCTCCTACAACCGCATCGATCCCCTGCTGCTGGGATGGCTGCACCCCCACGGCACCTATCAGGCAGGCATCTATGCCGGTGCTTTCCGCCTACTCGACGCGCTCACCATGGTGGCCTATCTGGTGTCGGCGGTGCTGCTGCCAGTCTTCTCGCGCATGACTGCCGAGGGCGACAGCCAGCTCGGCCCCACCACAAGCATGGTCACCAGCCTCATGGTGGTCTTCTCCTTCACTGCCGCAGCTACCTTCTCGTTCCGTAGCGGCCTGTTCATGGAGCTGTTCTACCACAGCCAGGACGCTGCCGTCGTGGACGACTATGCCCGTGTGTTCCGTGTACTGGTGTGGGGCATTGTACCCATCGGCATGACATACGTTTACGGCACCCTCCTCACCGCCGCCGGACGGCTGCGGCAACTCAACACCCTTGCCGCGACGACACTGGTCATCAACATCGTGGTCAACCTTATAGCCATCCCGCGCCACGGAGCTGTGGGCTCGGCATGGGCGGCCGTCATTGCCCAGACCTCCATGGCTGCGGCACAGATTGTAGTGGCCATACGCCTACTTCACCTCCACCCCGCAGGCGGCTACCTGCTCCGCCTGCTGCTGTTCGGCGGAGCCGTCGTCGCCACCCTGCTCCTGCTGCCCCCCATGTCCTGGTGGGCACTGCTGCTCAGTGCAGGCGCCGCCGCACTTGCCGTTGCCTTCGCCTTGCGCCTCATCGACATCAAAAACATCTTTCGCATCATCCAAAACAGTTAAACAACCCATCACATGAAACACCTTTTCCAACTCATCCTCGCCATGGCAATACTCTTCAGCCTGCCCCGCACTGCCCCGGCTCAAGTATACGCAGACCTCCACGGCGGCATCACACTGCCACAAGGCTTCTATGCCGACTCGCGCATGAGCGACCACGAATGGATGTTTGCCCAAGGGCACCAGCTCAAAGCCGGCGCCGGACGGGGGTGGGTGGCAGGCCTCGACGTGGCCTATGCCCTGCCCTTTGTCAAAGGTCTCGAAGTGCTGTTCTGCGCCGACTTCATGCAGAGCGGCATGAACAAGGATGTGCAGGAATACTACGACAAATACCAATCGCGCCACCTGAGCCAGTGCACCGCCTACGAGATGAAACTGCCCCGCCTTCGCCACATCCCCCTGATGGCAGGCGTGCAATACAGCTTCCCCCTCACCACCACGGTGAGCCTTTACGGACAAGCCCTGGCAGGCGTGAACATCCGCTACATCACCCCGTGGATCCTTGCCTACGCCGATGAAAACTGGACCGACCCCTCGGCCGACGGGTCGCTAAAATACAACAACATGAAGACCTGCACCTACGCTTCGGCAGCCACCCTGGCACTGCGTCTCGGCGGGGGATTCATGGTCAAGAACACCGTCACCCTCGGATTCAACATCAACCTGCTCGGTGCCAGCCCCCTTGTGTGGGACGAGCAGGAGACGGTACGCTACAACATCTACGGCAACATCAAGGAGCTGAACAACACCACCCGTGTCGAATACTACGACATACGGCCTGTCATGGTGACCATAAGTCTGGGCTACCGGCTGAAAGTCGCCAACGCCCAGCGTCACGTGCAAGACTGGTAACACCTCCTCACGGAGACAAGTGCCGACGGCTCAGAAGTCCCACGTGAAACCCCTGAACGGATATTGTCTGTCGGCATCCTGCTGCTTCGACAACTCCTGCAGTCGGCGCATGCGGCGCACGCCCCACTTCCACATCCTTATATCGAACCACAGCAGCACCACAAAGAGGAGGCCCGACACACCGGCCTTGCCGCTGCCCATGCTCTCGGGAATCATCAGCAACGCGTCGAACGTGCCGTGCAGCAGCATCGGCACCAAGAATGCCAGCAGCAGATAGCCAAACCTGTGCCCGTGGTCGAACTTGGCCAAGGCCACATAATATCCCATCATCACACCGAAGAGGAAATGGCCGGGCACCGACAGCACCGCACGCACCGACCCCGTGGCCAGTGCATCAACAAAGGTCCCCTGCCCGAACACATACGAGACATTCTCGAAACAGGCAAACCCCAGCGACACAAAACAGGCATACACCACCCCGTCGTAATACTCGTCGAAATGGCGACTGCCCCATATCGCCAGCAGCAGGAACAGCAACTTCCACAGCTCCTCGCTGCAGCCCGCCACCACAAAACCGGTATACACAGCGCTCAGCACCGGCATGGCCGGAGTAAACATCGACAGAATCTGCTCCATAAAGGCCGCCGGAGGAATCGTCAACGCTCCGAACAAGAACGCCTTCAACAACATCCCGAAAGGCTCTTTACCGTATTTGTCGCCCGAGTACACCACAATCGCCAGCACCAACACAGGCAGCACAGCAATGGCTAAAAGATAGATATTCATAACTATTCGCGATTATTCAACTGAGGGGGCAATCCCGCCCCACAGATTGCAAAGATACGAAAAAAACCGAACATGACATCCCTCCACCCCCTATTGCACCATCCCTAACGGCCACACCGCCTGCCTTGAACCCAGTTATGCGTTCCCACTCGCCCCGCATTATGCATTCTATAATGTCCGGTTGTCTATCCAATATTATTTATCTCTCAGAATATATAGAGAATAAATGGAGAAAATATATAGAAAATACATAGAACAATTATCACTGAAGCACAGCGAATTGAGGTGGGTTCGTTTTATATCCGAAAAGGGCCAATAAGGGTGACGGAAACGAGGGGTATGAGAGTGTAGTAACTACCTGTAATGGGGGAGTGAACGGGGGTGTGCGGTCCGGGAGCATGCTTGTCGCCCAGTACTGCACACCCAGGTGCTGAACCGGCATTATGATAAAAAGATTTAAAAAGATTTAAAAAGTTCAATAATCGGCAAAATATATTTATCTTTGCATTTAGTTGGGTAGAAGTTTTTTATATCAAAATATTTTATAATTAGTTCGTTACAACTTAATTTTTTATGGCAAGAGAAATAAAATTCAGTTTGGTTTACCGCGATATGTGGCAGTCGTCGGGCAAATACCAACCCCGTATGGACCAACTCGTGCAGGTGGCGCCCGCCATCGTGCAGATGGGTTGCTTCGACCGTATCGAGACCAACGGCGGTGCCTTCGAGCAGGTAAACCTCATGTATGGCGAGAACCCTAACAAGTCGGTGCGTGCATGGACCAAAGAGTTCAACAAAGCCGGTATCCAGACCCACATGCTGGAGCGTGCCCTGAACGGCCTGCGCATGTACGGTGTGCCGAAGGATGTACGCCAGTTGATGCCCAAGGTGAAGAAGGCACAGGGTGTCGACATCATGCGCTCATTCTGCGGACTGAATGACGTGCGCAACCTTGAGCTGTCGGTGAAATACGCCAAAGAGGCCGGCATGATCAGCCAGGCCGCGCTGAGCATCACCTATTCACCCATCCACACGGTGGAATACTACATGGGCATTGTGGACAAGCTGGTGGAATTCGGTGCCGACGAGATTGCGTTGAAGGACATGGCCGGCATCGGCCGTCCCACCATGCTGGGCAAATTGGTGTACCAAATCAAGAAGAAATATCCCCACATCACCGTGCAGTACCACGGCCATACAGGTCCCGGCTTCGCTATGGCTTCGGTGCTCGAGGTGGCCCGTGCAGGCGCCGATGTCATCGACACCGCTATGGAGCCCCTCGCCTGGGGTATGGTCCATCCCGGCATCATCGCCGTGCAGGCCATGCTTAAGGAGGACGGTTTCCTGGTCAAGGACATCAACATGAAAGCCTACATGGAGACCCGCGCCCTGACACAGTCGTTCCTCGACGACTTCCTGGGTCTGTATGTGAACCCCGCCAACCGCATCTGCACCTCCATGCTGGTAGGCTGCGGCCTGCCCGGCGGCATGATGGGCAGCATGATGAGCGACCTGAAAGGCGTTCACCACGCCATCAACATGGCCCTCAAGAAGAACGGCAAGCCCGAAGTCACCTTCGACGAACTGACCGTCCAGCTATTCCAGGAAGTGGCCTATATCTGGCCTATGCTCGGCTATCCCCCACTGGTAACCCCCTTCAGCCAGTACACCAAGAACATCGCCCTGATGAACATCATGGCCCTGGCACAAGGCAAGCCCCGTTTCAACCAGATCGACAAGGACAGCTGGAACATGATTCTGGGACGCGCCGGCAAACTGCCCGGTCCCTTGGCTCCCGAAATCGTCGAGCTGGCCAAGAAGAACAACTTCGAGTTCTACGACGGCAACCCGCAGGATGCTTATCCCGATGCCCTGCCCGAATACATCAAGGAGATGGAAGAGAACGGTTGGGACCGCGGCGAGGACGACGAGGAGCTCTTCGAACTGGCCATGCACGACCGCCAGTACCGCGACTATAAGTCGGGGTTGGCCAAGGAGCGCTTCGAGAAAGAGGTGGCCCAGCTGCGTGCCGAAAAAGCCGCTCCCGCTCCCAGCTCCACTTCTGTCAACTCCGCCGGAGCCGTGACGCTGACACCCAACTATCTCAGCGAGAAGCATGCCAACGCCATGCCTGTGGTGGCTGCCGAGGACGGACAGCTGTTGTGGGAACTCGACTTCAACCGCTCGGTGCCTCCCGCACCCGGCCGCGAGTACAAGAAGGGCGATGTGTTCTGCATCATCCAGGCCAACTACGCACTGGTGAACGTGCACATGAACAAGGGCGGCCGCCTTATCGACACCTGCGTCAAACAAGGCCAATGGGTGAAGAAGGGCGATGTCCTCGGCTGGATAGAATAACCCTTTTTACAAACGTATACACAGAGAAGATGGACAGGCCGACGGCTTGCCCATCTTTTTTATTGTGTAAATCGGACTAAAGAATTAACACATTTACGAATTAACGAATTAAAAAAAACTTTGTATCTTTGCAGCAGCAAAATAACAGCAACATGAAACGTTTTTACATCCTCTGCACATCGATGCTCCTTGTGTTCGCGGCTGCGGCACAGTCGCCTAAACAAAGTACAAACACGTCGCAATGGGTCAACGTATTTATCGGCACCAACGGCATGGGGCACACCTTCCCCGGAGCCTGCTTCCCCTACGGATTCGTGCAGCTGAGTCCTGACACGGACACCATTCCCCACAACATCAATGGGGTGTATCAGCCGCGAGTCTATGATTACTGCGCCGGTTACCAGCACCGCGACAGCAGCATCGTGGGCTTCAGCCACACCCATTTCAGTGGCACAGGCCACAGCGACTTGGGCGACATTCTCATCATGCCCTACAGCGGTGAGACGAAACTCAACCCCGGCACCGCCGACAACCCCGACGGGGGCTACCGCCAACGTTTCCACCACGAGACCGAGGTGGCCGCACCGGGCTACTATGCCGTCACGCTCGACGACGACAACATCCGCTGCGAGCTGACTGCCACAAAGCGTTGCGGCGTACACCGTTACATCTTTCCCAAGGGTGCGGCGCAAAAAATCATCCTCGACCTCAACCACGGCATCTACAACTACGACGGCAAGGTGCTTTGGGCAGAATGCAGGGTGGAGGGCACGCACAGCATCAGCGGTTGGCGCATGACCAGCGGCTGGAATCGCTGCCGCAAGCTATACTTTTATATCCAGTTCAACAAACCCATCAAGCAGTATGGCTACCACGACTTTGCCCCGCTGTCGTATCATGGCTTCTGGAACCGTTTCGACCAAGAGCACAACTTCCCCGAGATGGCAGGACGCAAGCCAGTCTGCTGGTTCGAATTTGAAGACGGCGGAAACGACACTCTTGAGGTAATCGTGGGCCTTTCGCCCAACAGCACTTGGGGTGCCAACCGAGCCGTGCAACGCGAAGGACTCATGTATTCCCCTTCTGCCGCATGGGTGCTTTACCGCGACAGGCCGGAGGGCGACACGCTGCTCATCGTGCATCAGGGCGACCCCAAATACCGCAGCCATTTCGACGTAGTACGTGAGCTGACACGCATCCATTGGAACCGGATGCTGGGACGCATCGAGGCACAGGGACCAGAGGATGCCTTGGCTATGCTCTACACCTCCTACTACCACACCATGATAAACCCCTCCATCTATCAGGATGTTGATGAAAAGAACTATGACGGTCATACCCGTTATACCATCTTCTCACTGTGGGACACCTACCGCGCTCTGCATCCCCTCATCAACCTCACCGATACCGCCATGAGCCACAACATAGCCTATACGCTATACGCTCATTACGAAAGAAGCCCCCACCACATGCTGCCCGTGTGGAGCCATCATGGCGGTGAGAACTGGTGCATGATAGGCTATCACGGTGTTTCGGTGATGGTGGATGCCGCCGTCAACACACTCCAGCCCGAATCTGAACAAGAGTTGGAGACCATGAATGCTATCTTTTCCACCACCAATAAGGACTACTACGACTACACCGGGCTGTATAAGCAGATAGGTTATGTCCCCTTTGACAAGAGCCGCAACGGCACCTCCGTCACACTGGAAAATGCCTACGAGGACTGGTGCGTCTATTGGGCATTGGAGAACCATTTGGAGAATACGCTGCCCGACGTGATAGGCTATGAGGATTCGGTGCGTGAGAATTATCGTCGGCGGGCGTTGAGCTACCGTAACGTGTATAAGGACGGCTTTGTCCGCGCACGTTACAGCGATGGTTCTTGGAAGACGCCCTACTCGTTATTGTCCACCAGCGGCGAGGGCTTGATTGAAGGCAACGCTTGGAACTACAGTTTCTATGTCCCCCACGACGTGAACGGCATGATGCAGATGATGGGCGGCGAGAAGGCCTTCGTGCGGAAGTTAGACACCCTTTTCACCATGCATGTGCCCGACGAGTTTTTTGCCGAGACCGAGGATGTCACCCGCGAGGGGATGCTGGGCGGCTACGTCCACGGCAACGAGCCGAGTCACCATATCCCCTACCTCTACATGTGGACTACCCAGCCGTGGAAGACGCAATACTGGGTGCGCGAGGTGATGAACCGCATGTACCGCAACCATATCGACGGCCTCTGCGGCAACGACGACTGCGGACAAATGTCCGCCTGGTACATCTTCTCCGCCATGGGCTTCTATCCCGTCTGTCCCGCAAGCGGACAGTACGTCATCGGTGCACCCTACCTGCCTTATATGAAGGTACGCATGGGCAGTGGCAAATACCTTGAGATTAAAGCCCCCAACGTGAGCAACCGCAACCGCTACATCCAGCGCGTGCTGTGGAACGGCAAGCCCTACGACAAATGCTATGTCACCTACCGCCAGCTGATGGAAGGCGGCACCCTCGAATTCCAGATGGGACCCAAGCCCAACAAACGCCTCTTCCAAGCCAAGGCCACCAAGCCCTACAGCCTCACTAAATAAGTAGCTGAATGACATCCACCTACCGTCCCCGCAATCCCGGCCACGACTACTATGGTCGCGGCACCTACCTCATCACGCTAGTAGTGAGTGGCCGTGCTCACCTGCTCTCCCATTTCGTGACCGATTTCGGTCACGAAGCCCTGTCCCTCACCCCTCTAGGCAAAGAGATACAGCAAGCCTGGCAACAAACACCCGCCATTCAAGCCTCCCACGGCAATCAGGTAGCAGTACACGCCTGTGTCTGCATGCCCGACCATTTCCACGGCGTCATAGAGGTATTAGAACCCATGACTTGGAACTTGGGCGACATCATTCAAGCCTTCAAAGCCTTCTGTACAAGCCGTTGGCAACAGTTGCAGGGCTTACCTCCCTCTACCTCACGACCAGTTTCGGTCGAAACTTTTGGTAGTGATGCCCCCGCATGGCTCCTCCTCAAGATTCGTGACCACCCCGACGAAGGCTCCCTCATCCGCAACCTCTCAAAAAAACAGCGACAGGAGTACTACTCTCTTGTGAGCCGACAACAGCAACCCCTCTTCGACGACAACTACGACGACACCGTCTGTCTCGACAACCGTCACCGCGAGGCAATGATAGCCTATGTTAACGACAATCCACGTCGCGCCCTCCTTCGTCGTCTTTTCCCCGATGTCATGCAACGGTGCCTCCATGTGACGATAGGACAGCGTGATTACGGAGCTTTCGGCAACCTCTTCCTTCTGCGCTGGGCACGCAAACTGCAGGTGCAGTGCCACCGTCGCCATCCCGTCAGCCGTCAGCCCTACGAAACCACCGACGATTATGCCCGCCAACATGACGAATGGGTGGCGGCCTTACTTGAGGGGCAGACCGTCCTAGTCACCCCGGGAATCTCGCGTGGCGAACTGATGATGAAAAACGAATGCCTGGAAAAGGGTTACCCATTGATACACTTGCAAAAAGAGCCTATCGGTCCCTATTGGAAACCCGAACGCCGACGCTTCGAGGCCTGCCTCCAAGGGAATCTGCTGATATTAGCCCCTTGGAATATCGAAGCACTGGGTAATGTCTCAGGTGTTCCAGCCGACAGCGACTACAGTCGCTTCCACAACCTCAACACCCTCGCCGCCGAAATCTGCACCTTTTACGGCGAAGCCAGTATTCAAAAAACATTTAATTAGTGACCGCTCTCGGTCACAAATAAAACCCTAATGAACGATATGGGAAAAGGACATAGACGAAGGATTAGGAAATGTAAAATATGCAAAAAATGAAATAGCATTATGGCAAATATGAATACCACTATGGAATACATCACCGAAGGAAACAGAATATATGTCATTGACAATGGCGAGGAGGTGGGGGAAGTGACGTTCCCCGAAAGTGAGAAAGGCGTGTACGTCATCAACCACACTTATGTGGACGACCGTCTGAGAGGTCAAGGCATCGCGTCGGAGCTGGTGCGCCGTGCGGTGGAAGAGATTGAACATAGGGGAGGCCGGGTGGAGGCTACCTGCAGTTATGCGCTGTTGTGGCTGGCCCGACACCGCGGATACGACATCGGCGACACACCTCTCTCCTGCCCGATCAACTAAACCTACATCGGTAATCCGACCGGCTTTTCAGGCTACCTCGATGTATTAATATCGAACACTAACACTTTCGAGGTTCCACTATTCAATTATCAATTTGTTCCTCATCGTTGCCATGGTCCGGCTCGGACGGTACGCCTTCTGTGCTTTCGGTTGCTTCGGTATTGAGGGCGCGGGTGCTGGCGCGGCGGAGCTCGAAGTCACGGCCGAGGTATTTCTCGCGCACGTCGGGGTCGGCGGCCATCTCTTCGGGAGTACCGTGGTGGAGCACACTGCCTTCGTAGAGGAGGTAGGCACGGTCGGTGATGCTGAGGGTTTCGTGGACGTTGTGGTCGGTGATGAGGATACCGATGTTGCGGTCCTTGAGGTGGGCGACGATATCCTGAATGTCCTGCACGGCGATGGGGTCGACACCGGCAAAGGGTTCGTCGAGGAGAAGGAACTTGGGGTCGTTGGCCAGTGCACGCGCTATCTCGGTGCGGCGGCGTTCGCCACCGGAAAGCTGGATGCCTTTGCTGCGGCGAATCTTCTCAAGACCAAATTCGGTGATGAGGGATTGGAGCTTTTCTTTCCGCTCGGCAGTTGTGAGGTCTTTGCGGAACTCGAGGATGGACATGATGTTGTCCTCGACGGACATGTGGCGAAAGACGGAGGCCTCTTGTGCCAAATAGCCAACACCAAGCTGGGCACGGCGGTACATGGGCATTTTGGTGATTTCACGGTCGTCGAGAAACACACGTCCGGAGTAGGGCTTGATGATGCCCACTATCATATAGAATGTGGTGGTCTTGCCGGCGCCGTTGGGCCCCAGCAGCCCTACTATCTCGCCTTGCTGCACACTGACGCTGACTTCTTTTACTACGGTGCGAGAGCGGTATATCTTGACTACGTTTTCGGTTCGGAGTTGCATATTTTGATCAGTTGATTTCGTTATTTCGTTAATGTGTAAATCATTTCACACTCAGTCATGTTCATCAGATAATTCCCTCGCGGAGGATGTCGTGGAGGTGGAGCACACCGAGATAGCACCCTTGGCTGTCGACGACCACCAGCTGGGTGATGCTGTGGGTGCGCATGAGGTGGAGGGCGTTGACGGCATACTCGGTATCGACAATGGTCTTGGGGTTGCGGGTCATGATGTCGGCGGCGGTGAGCCGGTCGAACGATGTGTTGGCCTTAATCATACGACGAAGGTCACCATCGGTGACGATTCCCTCTACAGCCAGACCTTGAGGAGATGGTGTGACGACAACGGCGCAACCCAACCGACGGGAGGTCATCTCGAGGATGGTTTCGCGCACGGGGGTTTCGGGTGAAACACTGGGTTTCTCGTTCTGGAGGTAGAGGTCGCTGACCCGCATATAGAGCTGCTTGCCCAAAGCGCCGCCGGGATGGAAGCGGGCGAAGTCGCGTGCCGAGAAGTCGCGGCAAGCCATGAGTGCGATGGCCAGGGCGTCGCCCATGACCAACTGCGCGGTGGTGCTGCTGGTCGGGGCAAGGTTGTTGGGACAGGCCTCATGCTCCACGGTGGTGTCGAGCACGATGTCGGCCTCGCGAGCAAGGAAGGAGTCGGTGTTGCCCACTATGGCGATAAGCTTGTTGCCGAAGTTCTTGACCAATGGGATAAGGACTTTGATCTCAGGGGTGTTGCCACTTTTGGAGACACACACCACCACATCGGTGGGCTGAATCATGCCGAGGTCGCCGTGGATGGCGTCGGCGGCATGCATAAAGAGGGCGGGTGTACCCGTGCTGTTGAGGGTCGACACCACCTTGGCAGCGATGTTGGCACTCTTCCCAATGCCCGTGAAGATGACGCGGCCGGAGGTGCAAAAAATCGTTTCTACGGCTGCCGAGAAGCTGTTACCGATGTGCGAAGCGAGACTTTCGACAGCTTTTTTTTCTTCTGCAATTACTTCTATTGCAATTCTCTGTATTTCTTCTTTAGTCTTCAATGTTGTTTTTTTTTTGCCATTTGAAGAAAAAATGGTATCTTTGAAATGCAAAATTACACTTTTTTTTTGGATTATGACTGTTTTGCTGACACATTTGAAAGAAATATTCGGCTTCGATAATTTCAAAGGCGAACAGGAGGCTATCATTAACAGCGTCTTGGAGGGACACGACACTTTTGTAATCATGCCGACCGGTGGTGGAAAATCGCTCTGCTACCAGCTCCCCGCCATGATTTGCAAAGGCACAGCCATCGTGGTTTCGCCCCTCATAGCCTTAATGAAGAACCAGGTCGACGCTGTTCGGTACACAGCCGGACGCGACGGTGTGGCACACTTCCTCAACTCCTCCCTTTCCAAAGTGCAAACCCGCGAGGTGAAGGACGACTTGATGAAAGGGGGCACCAAACTGCTTTATGTCGCCCCCGAGACCCTCTCGAAAGAGGAAACCGTCGAATTCCTGCAACAGCTCGACATCTCCTTCTTTGCCATCGATGAAGCCCACTGCATCTCCGAGTGGGGACACGACTTCCGCCCCGAATACCGCCGTCTACGCAATGCCGTGGATTCCATCAACCCCCATGTTCCCATCCTCGCCCTCACAGCCTCCGCCACCCCCAAGGTGCAGCAGGACATCATCAAGAACCTGCGCATGGAGCACGCCAACCTCTTCATCTCCTCTTTCAACAGGCCGAACCTCTACTACGAGGTACGCCCCAAGCCCTCTGAACCTATCGAGCTCCACCGCGAGATAGTGAAATTCGTCCGACAGAACGAAGGCAAAAGCGGCATCATCTACTGCCTCACCCGCAAACGCGTCGAGGAGCTGGCCGAGCTGCTGCAACTCAACGGCATCAAAGCCCTTCCCTACCATGCGGGACTGGACAACAAAGTGCGTGCCGAGAACCAGGACAAATTCCTGATGGAAGAAGTGGATGTTATCGTTGCCACCATCGCTTTCGGCATGGGCATCGACAAGCCCGATGTGCGTTTCGTCATTCACCACGACATACCTAAAAGCCTCGAAGGCTACTACCAGGAGACTGGCCGTGCAGGCCGCGACGGCGGCGAAGGCCAGTGCATCGCTTTCTACTCCGAACAAGACGTGGAGAAACTATACAAATTCTTCACCGACAAAAATATCACCGAGCAGGAGATGGCCAACCAACTGGTGCAAGAGGTGGTCAGCTACGCCGAGTCATCGGTATGCCGCCGATTGAACCTCCTGCGTTACTTCGGTGAAGACTACAACGTGGAGAACTGTGGCTGCTGCGACAACTGCGTCCATCCCAAACCCCGTGTCCCAGCACGCGAAGAGATGCAATACGCCCTCGAAACCGTGCTGGCCACCAAACAGGCCTTCAAGGCACAGGACATTGTCGATGTGATGATGGGAAAGAAAAACAGCAACACCAAAATATACCACCAGGACGAACTTGAGCAATGGGGACAAGGCACCGACCACAACGCCCTCTTCTGGAAAGCCGTCCTGCGGCAAGCGCTATTCGAGAAGCTTCTCACCAAAGAGATTGAGATGTTCGGTGTGCTCAAACTCACCCCTGCGGGACACCGTTTCATCAAGAAACCCTACGACATCATGGTAGCCTGCGACCACGACTACAGCCAATCCTCCGACGATGACACTGGTCCTACACCTACAGGAGGTGCCGCTGTGGGCGACGAGGCACTTTACACTCAACTCAAAAGCCTTCTGCGCAACATAGCACGCCACGAAAAGCTCCCGCTGCACGTCATCTTCGAGGACCGTTCCATCAACGATATGACCATCCAGTATCCCTGCACCGTCGAGGAACTCAGCCGCTGTGTGGGTGTAGGTATCGCCAAAGCACAGAAATATGGACAACCGTTTGTCGACCTCATCAAGACCTATGTCGAAGAGAACGATATCGAAAGGCCGCAGGACATTGTCGTCCACTCCTCGGCACGCCGCTCCGAAAACAAAATCTACATCATTCAGGCCATCGACCGCCGGAAATCGCTTGACGACATTGCTCGAGGCAAAGGCATGACCCTCGACGAACTCATGGCAGAGATTGAACGCATCATTTCATCAGGCACAAAACTCAATATCGACTACTACATCGACGAGAACATCGAACCCGAACACCAGCAGGTGCTTCTCGACTATTGGCGCGAATCGGAGAATGTCAATATGGAAGAAGCCCTTCAAGAGGCCTACGACGAATTTGACGACGACGAAGACTACCCCCCTGAGGAGATACGTCTGATGCGCATCAAATTCATGTCCGACTACGGTCACTAATTTTGAATGCCTGAATGCGTTCATTCGTAAATCTGATTATCACATTCCCACGTTAACACATTAGTAATGATAACCCCAGGAATAAAAAACCAACTGCGACAAACCGTCACCGACCAGATGACCGCCGACCGCGTGGGCAGCGGTTTGGCACAGGTGTTTGCCACCCCCATGATGATTGCCTTGATGGAACAGACCTGCGCCGAAAGCGTGGCTCCCCTCCTGCCCGAAGGGCAAAGCACCGTGGGCACACATATCAATGTCAGCCACTGCTCCGCCACTCCCATCGGCATGGAGGTGTGGTGCGACAGCGAACTGATTGAGGTGGACCGCCGACGGCTCGTTTTCAATGTTAAAGCCTATGACGCTTGCGGTCTCATTGGAGAAGGGGAGCATGAGCGTTTCATTATTGACAATGCCAAATTCCAAGCCAACACCGAGAGCAAAGCGAAACAAACATCCCCATGATCCAGCATCCGCGTCTCATTCGGCGTATCGCTGATGATAAGGAG
>JAEEGI010002059.1_pt1 | contig 49806 bp, 39 predicted proteins | sample 8958751 | NCBI WGS metagenome assembly JAEEGI01 (sample SAMN16246545, study PRJNA631951) | gut metagenome | biome: gut microbiome; feature: rumen; material: KS-attached | host: Bos | place: Iran: Karaj | collected 2018-10
CAGAGAAGTTAAGCCTCACCACGCCGATGGTACTGCGAAAGTGGGAGAGTAGGTAACCGCCCCCTAAGAGAGGCAATGTCAGCAATGATGTTGCCTCTCGTTTTTTTATCCTCTAGAAAAACTAGATATTCTAGACTTTCTAGAGGATCTGGATGGTGTTGAGTCAAGAGGGAAAGCAAACAGGAGCCACTGTTATGGTGCATCTTTTTTTCGCAAAAAAAGAAAAAATTCTTTAAAGGTTTGTCTGCTCCGAAAAATAGTTATAACTTTGTTGGTTGATATAGAAAGATGAGACGGCTATTGGTCATATTGGCATTGGTGCTCTCACTGGGGTTCGGAAATGCGGCCCTGGCTGAGATACAGTGGCATGAGACCAACCGCGAGGTGCAAGGCAAGAGCCTGAATGACCCTCGCACAAGCGATGGTGTGGAAATTTATGGTAGTAACGGTACAATTACTATCGTGACACCCAAACGCATTACAGTGCGAGTCTATACCATCCTGGGGCAAGTGGTTTCACAAGCGACATTGCAACCCGGCACGAGCGAGTTGCGGCTTGGCTCCCGTGGCATTTACATAGTCAGGATTGGCAACCTGACTCAGAAAGTGGCCATCTAGTCAATCTGAATCAAACAATGAACTGGAAATAATTGAACTAAAACCATTTAATAACCTTAACTAGACAAAAAAGTATGACTAATTTAGAGAACATTGACTGGGCACATCTGCCTTTTGGTTACATGAAGACCGATTATAACGTGCGCTGCACGTTCAAGGACGGCAAGTGGGGAGAGATTGAGGTTACTCAAGACGAGACCATTACCCTTCACATGGCGGCAAGTTGTCTCCACTATGGCCAGGAAATCTTTGAGGGACTCAAGGCCTTCCGTGGTCAGGATGGTAAGATTCGTTTGTTCCGTCCCGACGAGAATGCCAAGCGCTTGCAGAACAGTGCTCTTGGTATCAAAATGCAGCCGCTTCCCGAGGATATCTTCTTGGAGATGTGCAAGAAAGTTGTCAAGCTCAACGAGCGCTTCATCCCGCCCTATGGCAGCGGCAGCTCATTGTATCTGCGTCCTGTAGAAATCGGTATCTCACCTCGCGTTGGTGTGAATCCCGCCGATGAATATACTGTAATCATTTTCGTTACTCCTGTTGGCCCGTATTTCAAGGAGGGCTTCCATTGCACCAAGGTCGCAGTCTTCCGCGAGTATGACCGTGCTGCACCCTGTGGTACCGGCCGTTGGAAAGTAGGTGGTAACTATGCCGCTGGTATGGGTGCTACAGCCCGTGCCAAGGAGGCTGGCTACAGCGCAGCCCTGTTCTTGGATCCCAAGGAGAAGAAGTACCTCGACGAGTGTGGTCCTGCCAATTTCTTTATCATCAAGGGTAATTCCTATATCACCCCGAAGTCGGATTCCATCCTGCCCTCAATCACCAACATGAGTCTGCAGCAGATTGCCCGTGACTTGGGTATGGATGTTGAGGCTCGTCCTGTACCTCTCGAGGAACTGGCTGAGGCCGATGAGGCTGCCGAGTGCGGCACCGCTGCTGTTACAGCTCCCATCAGCGAGGTGGTTGACATGGACAAAGATGTGCACTACGTCATCAGCAAGGACGGTGAAGTCGGTCCCAAGGTGACTGCACTGTATAACCGCCTGCGTGCCATTCAGATGGGTGATTATCCCGATGAGCACGGCTGGGTTGTCTTTGTTGACTAATCCGCTGTCACAATGCTGGATTGCTTATCCATCATTCAACGATACTACACACCCGGTAATGATGATTACCGGGTGTTGGTTCATCATAGCCGTCAGGTCGCAGACCTTGCTGTCGCATTAAGTCAGCGACTCATCGATAACGGGACTCCTGTTGACATAGAGTTTGTTGAAGAAGCAGCCATGTTGCATGATATCGGCATGTGCCGCACCAATGCTCCTGGAATCCATTGCCATGGTACAGAACCCTATATTCTGCATGGCATTCTGGGGCGCAAAATGCTCGATGCTATGGGCCTTTTCAGGCATGGGCGCGTGTGTGAGCGCCACACGGGCGCTGGTATCACGGCGGCTGAAATCATCTCACAGCATCTTCCCATCGCCCCTCCTCGTGACCTGTTGCCCGAGAGCATCGAGGAGAAAGTTGTCTGCTATGCGGACAAGTTTTTCTCCAAGAGTCGTATCGATGAGCCGCGCAAGACACTTGAACACGCTCGCCGCACCCTTTCCAAATTTGGCGAGGACACACTTTGCCGCTTCGATGAGATGGCAGCATTCTTCGGTGATCCTGACGACTTGTGAATCGCTTCTTTTACTGAAAGATATCTCTATTTTGTAAATGCCGGTGACAGATTGTCGTCGGCTTTTTTGTACACCTCCTGAACCAAGAAGGGATGTTGTCGTGTCAATCATTGGTGGAAAAGAACTTCCTGCCGAGAAAAAGAAACGCTTTTTTTCTGGCACAATAGTTGCTATTTTTATGAAAAATCCTTAATTTTGCACATTCTTTAGTGTAAAATAAACATTTTTCTTTTCGTGGTTGATAGAGCATAATCTAATTCAAACCAGACCAAGAGATTGAACTAAATCAAAATGATTGTAAAACCTTTAAATAGACAGTATATGAATTTTAGATTTTTTGGTATCATTCTGCTGCTTCTTGCACTCATGTCAACAAGTTGCTCCAACCCTAAGAAGGAATTCAATTCTCTATTGGGAAAACTGGCAAATAAGGACAAGACGATTGACAGTGAAGATTGGCAGCAGATTGTTGAGTTCATTGACGCTAATAAGGCTGATTTGGATGATTTCTATGCTGACGGAAACTTGGACAATGCTGCCATACAGGAATACATCACGGAGCACTTCAAGAAACGTCGTAATCCCATCGAGATTCAATTTCAGGGGCTCGGCGCTGCAAAGCCCTATCTGACCGTCAAGTTCTACCTTGAACGCAGCGGCAGCATGACCCCCTATGATGCCAAAGATTGCAATGGCGAGTTCAAGTCGGCTATTGTCAAGTTGCTCAACAGTCTCCCCGGTGAAGACTCCGACAACACTTTGTATGTAGTTAACAGCGAGGTGAACAAGTACCCTGAAGGTATCAAGCAATTCATACACGCCAACAATATCTTTGAGTCAACCAAGGGAATGGGCGACGCTTCTTTCACCGACTTTGGCCTCATTTTCGACGAGATTCTGAATAAGAACAAGTCAGGCGAAATCAGTGTCCTTGTCACAGACATGATTTATTCTCCCAAGGATGCGGCAGGAATCAATCCCAACAAGGTCTTTACCGAGGCCCAGGGCATTGTGAGCAATGTCTTCAAGAACCAAGTGAAATCCAAATCGATGCTCGTGCTCAAGATGTCTTCGAGCTACAGCGGCCCCTACTATCCCTACAATGTGCAGTCCAAGGGTGTCCCCTATAAGGGTAACCGTCCCTATTACATTCTGATGGTGGGTGACAATGCTGACATTGCCCGCCTGTCCAGCGAAGAGAAATACGCCGACTTCATCGATTTCAAGAACCTCAAGGGTTTCCAGAATCTGTACGTCTTTGACGCATCGGGCGTTTATTCGCCTTATTACGGTTTCTTGCTCAAGAGCAAGGACACCCGCGGTGAGTTCCGGGCTGCTCATGGTCAGGGAGAGCAAATCACCAACCTTGAGAAAGTCAAAGCCGACCGTAAGTCGGGTGACATCCAGTTGGCCCTAGGTATCAACTTGGATAATATGTTCATCGACACGGACTTCTTGTTGAATCCCAACAACTATGTCGTGGAATCAAGCGTGCCTGTCAAGATCAAGTCCATCCGTCCCATCGACGAGGCTACTGACCTGAGTGTTAACCAGAATTCACTGCGTGGCAAGATGACGCATGTTATCACCCTCACGACAGAAAAGGCCGTGAGGAACGAGGAGATTTCTATCAAACTGTTGAACAAGTTACCTGGTTGGGTTGAAAAATCATCCTCTGACGATGACACCAACTTGAGCGCTGCGACATTCTCCACCACCACTTTTGGCCTTAAGTACATCATGAACGGTATTTATGACTCTTACAAGAAATTAGCTAATGGCACTCAGCCTGTCTATTTTACCATAAAACTGAAACTTAACAATTAAAAACCAATAATATGAAACACAAAGTGATTTGGCTTATCGCTGGCCTTGTAATCAGCGTTTTGTTTATCTTTTTTGCTACACAGGTCTATGAGTATCTGTATTACGAGGACGAGTTCTCGGGATGGTGCTACGAGCAGGGTCTTTATCTGCGTCTGGCTCTGTTCATCGTTATCCTCACATGGACAATGGCTGTCATCTTCTACTACGGGCTGAGCCGTCTGTTTGTGAACTTCAGCCGGTGGTATCATTGGCTGATCATGCTGATCATTACCGTTGGACTTGCACCCGGTGTGGCATTCTACTACCTGAATGGTCGGTCAATTGAGGAGGCTTATGAATTTGCAATTCAATGTCAGGCCATCAGCCTCATCAATGTGGGATTGACAGCGTTGTTCTTCATCATTGCCTCTTACTCGATTCGCTGGTGGAGCCGCAATGCCGCTTACACTCCCATCCCTCAATAAACAGCTATTGTATTATCCTAAATTTGACATAAAACACAGATGAAACTTTTCTTATACTTAATCGGAGGCACCGGCTCACGAGTTCTCAAGCCACTCATCATGCAGCTGGCAGCTGGTGTGCGTCCCGAACAAGGATTCAAAGAAGGTGATGAGCTTCAAATCATTCCCATTGTCATAGATCCGCATCAAACCAATGCTGACCTGATTCGCACCCAGACGTTGTTGAGCTGGTACAAGGATATCCGCAAGGAACTGTATGGTAACGACACGGGCATCAAGAACGGCTTTTTCGGTGTCAAAGTCACTTCGTTGGCCGAGTTGGACGGCAAGGGTGCTAAAGACGACTTCGTTTTCAACCTGTCGGATATCAGTGACAAATACTTCAGTGAGTACATCGATTACAACCACATGGACAGCAGCAATCAGGCCTTGTGTCAAGCATTGTTCTCCACCGACCAGTTGGGAACCAAGATGGACATCGGCTTTGTGGGCAGTCCTAATATCGGTAGCGTGGCGCTGAATTCATTCACCGAGTCACAGGAGTTCGAACGCTTTACCAATGTGTTCAGCAAGGATGACCGCATCTTTATCGTAAGCTCCATCTTCGGTGGCACGGGTGCTGCCGGTTATCCGTTGATTGTGAAAAACATCCGCAATGCCAGGAATACCGATGCCTCGACCCGTGGCGACCTCGTGGATGCCAAGATTGGCGCTTTGACAGTGATGCCTTATTTCAACGTCAAGTCTAAGGACAAGGACGGCAATGACAGCCGCATCCAGTACTCGGACTTCATAGCAAAGACGAAGTCGGCCTTGCGCTACTACAAGAAGAACATGACCGGAACTGGCGGTGACAGGAATTCAGGCAACACGGTGAATGCATGCTACTACCTGGCCGACCCCATCAAGAGTCAGCCCTATGATAATGATGACGGCACTTACGGACAGAAGAACCTGGCCCATTTCGTGGAATTTGTCGGTGCATTATCCATCTTTGACTTCTTGGGTTTGAGTGATCAGGCATTATATACAGAGAATGGTCGCGCCGACAGGCCCGTCTATCGGGAATTCGGCTTGAAACGAGGCCTGAACGAAGGCAAGGTCACGCTCGACTTGATGGACTTCGGTGACAAGACCCGTCAGTTGATTCAGGACAAGATGTATGCCTTCCATCTTTCCTACATGTATTACGCCTTCCGCTTGCAGAATGACTTGGACAAGAAGCAGCGTTACACCGATGACACGCCCAAGATGCCCAAGGACATGCTTAGAACCCCATTCTTCAACGATAAACTGGCCAACTTCTATAAGGATTACATCGACTGGTTGGGTGAGATGTTTGCCAATCAGCCTCGTTGCTTCTTCCCCTTCATGGTGACAAATGGCATCGACTACCCCTATTCTCCTGCCACGACTCAGCTGAACAATTGCATCAACGGCATCGGGCATCAGAAGAGGGCATTAGGTGAGAAATCGCTCGATTTCAGTGACGTGTTGAATCGATTCAACAAGTTGTCAAAAGAGAATTCCGGTAAGTACACCGAGAATCAGCAGGCTTTAAAGCTGATGGATTTGTTCTACGATGGCTTTAAAGGATTGCTGCATGAGTTTTTTGTTTATTAATTCAATCAGGTCACTAAAAGCAACTAAGATATGAGCAAGAAAGTATTATCATTTGTTGATCGTGAAGAGAAAGAGGATTGGTTCGACTTGAACCATCCTTACATTGACGACGATATCCAGAAAATCCATGACCCCGAGGGTGGAATGAACGCGAACCCGCGAACCGCCATACCCTCGCCATTCGCTCAGTTTGACCTCGTGCAGGAAGCCTTCAGACAACTGGGGTCTCCGGCATTGCTTGAGCAGGAAAAGGCCATGCAGGCTTTGCGCCTTGTCCACAATGCGCTTGACATCGCCGAGTTGTTCTTCAATTACAGCAAGTTTGAGGAAGACTTCGAGATCTTATCATGGGATGCCAGTCTGCATCTCAATGCCATGGCAGGTTCTCGCGAACCCGGTCAACGCATGCTGGCACAGACATTGCGCATGTACCTCACTCAGGACAGGGATTCTTATAATTTCCCGAACATTGAGCAAGGTGAGCCCTTCATCCTGTTTTTCTTGAAGAGCCGCCGCAACAGCAGGATTGTCGGCCTGACATCACCTGCCACGTTGTTCATGGCTGTGCCCGATGACTATGTTCAGGATATCGAAATAGAACAGAACAGCTGCCTTTTTGAATGGAAAATACCAGGCAAGAAGGAGTTCCACAATCGTGACATCAATTTTGTCAAGTATATTCTGGCTTTGATTAATGCCTATCCGGTAATCAAAGTGAACTGCAACGACTTCTGCAGTTACATCAGGCATGAGTTTGAGTTGCTTGATCCAGCGACAAAGATGGAAATCAAAAACCAGCTGGGCGATGTCACCTCGAATAATGCTGAGGACGTTCAAAAGGCATTGAACTACCTGAACGAGAATTACGAGCCATTGCGCATCGGTAACGCTCCGATTGCTACCTACGACGGACAGAGTGTCGCTGTCTATACCAAGAAAATGCAGGTATCCATTGACAGCGCACAAAGCAGTGATTTCTTGATTCAGGCCACCAAGCCCATTCAGGGCAAGGTGCCCATGGTGCTTGAGAATTGCTTCAATCCTCCTGCTGGTGTCCAGTTTGACTATGTGGGGACGCCTTGGGATTCGAGGACTCCGGTCACCTATGAGATGTATGCCGACAAACCGATTTCAGCACGTGAACTGCCACGCAAGCGCTTTGTTTATCCTTGGGTTACCGGTGATGATTTCCTGGAGCCTGCTCTGATTCAGTTGAAGTATCATCTCAACTCCGAGAGTTTCTTTGACGGGAACATCTCTTACAAGAGCACGATGAATAATTGCCATTTCCTGATTCCCATCAAACCCCTTTTCTTCAACTATTTCACAGTGGAAGACCTGTTGAGGGGAACAGTGAGCGACGGCAAGCCGATGTTCCAGATAGATTGTGCGGGTACCAACGATCACGCCGTTGTCACGGCCATCTTGCGCATACCCGTATCCAAGACTGACATCACTGGCCGCAACCTGTACGTGGAGTTCCATCGCAGCTATGAGCGCGGCTCATTTTTTGACGCCGACAACGACCAGGGTATCCTGTTGCAGGCGGTTGATGCCGTCACCATATTCCCGTTTGTGAAGGTGCCGACGATGAACCGCTACAATGTGCAGCATGCCATTAATAGCGTGTTCAATGAGGACTTCAGGGATTCAAAGCTGATTTTCATGAGCGAGGGCCGTGACATCACTCAAGGTGAAGATAATCAAGACAAGGTGAGAACCACCCAGCGCTTGACTGCCAGCAATGACCCCAAGGAACGGAAAATCCTCACCACCATCTATCACGAGGTGGATGATGCGTTCGATGCCATCCGTATGGACTTTATGACTACATCAAGCGGACTGCAGTATGCCGGTATGCTTATTCCCAAGTGGCCCGAGGCTAATGTCGATAACGGCAAGCAATTCACCTTTGCGGTGGACTTCGGAACGACCAACACTCACATCGAGAGCATTGATGACGAGCGCAAACCCGAGGCATTGAAGATCGGCGATAATGGCCAGAAGAAGCTCACGGCAAGCACCTTTGTCGTTCAACAGAATGACATGCTCACACAGAGCTATGATGACGTGATGATTCTGGAATTCTTGCCTCACAGCATCGGTGGAAGAAGCCGTTATTTCTTCCCCCAGCGCACTGTGCTGTCTAAGCATCAGTTCTTTGATGAGGACAGCAAGAGCGACCTCATCTCAATGGGTGATGTCAACATCCCCTTCAGCTACGAGAAGGACGAAATCAAGAATTGCAAGATTATCGCCAACATCAAGTGGGGTAATGACAACAAGGCCGAGAAACGTGTCGAGGCCTTCTTGACCGAGCTGGCATTGCTCATGCGTGCCAAGGTCGTGATTGACGGAGGCGCCATTTCTCGCACTCGAGTGGTGTGGTTCTATCCCTTGAGTATGAACAAGGACGACCGGGACAAGATGTCCAAGATCTGGAGCAAGATTATGCGCGACATCTTCCAGGTTCGCTCGATCAATCCCGACGATCCTCAAGAGAGTGACACCGAGAACTTGATCAGTATGCCCGAGTCGGTAGCGCCCTACTATTATCATCGCTCGTCCGACTCATTCCGAGGCTCTAACAAGCCCACCGTTTCGATCGATATCGGTGGCGGCACCAGTGATGTCGTTGTCTTTGTGCCCAAGCTGGAGTCCGATGATAAGGCGCCCACCATGATGACGTCCTTCAGATTTGCGGCCAACACCGTCTTTGGTGATGCCTATCTCGACAATGCCGCTGCAAGGAATCCCATGGTCAAGAAATACACCAAGTATTTCCATCGCCTGTATTGTCTGGATAACAATGTGGTCGAGGGTAATACCGATCCATTGCTGGCAAGTATTGAGCGTGAAGGCAATTCGGCTGATATCAATACGTTCATGTTTGCCATTGGTGAGCAGGAAGGACATCGCAATAACAATGTCTACTCCTACAATTACCAGTTGAGCAAGGACGGCGATACGAAAATAGTCTTCATCTACTTCTACACCGCGATGATTTATTATGTCGCCAAGATGTTGAAGGCCAAGGGTGTGGCCCTGCCGCGACACATCTTCTTCAGTGGCACGGGCTCCAAGGTATTAGACATTATCGGCAATACCGAGACGTTGAGCCAGGTGACGCAGGCTATCATCGAGGAAAGTTATGGTGAGCAATACGAGAATATCGGCTATGAGTTCTCGGTGTTGCTCAACCGTGACACGCCCAAGCAGGTAACATGCAAAGGCGCTTTGTTGCAGATGAACAGTGACGCCGGTGTTGAGGAAATCAAATCGTTGAACCGCGCCTTGAAGGGCACTTTTGCCGTCTTCGGTCCCAAACGCAATCGTCGTTCTTTAACGGTGAAGTACACGATGACCGATCACGAGAAGTTTACCTTCGGCGACCTGCGCAATCCCGCCATTTGCGACGAGATTGTGGAGCAGGTGAAGCTGTTCAACAAGTTCTTCATGGAATTCTGTGACGAGTATGACGTGGTGAACTTCTTCAAGATTAACATGAATGCATGGGAACAGTTCAAAAAGAACGTGAACAATGACCTGGACGAATATCTCTTCAAACTCATCGAGAAGAATTCGCCTCACGGTAATCAAGTGAACGAGGGCGCCGAGTTCGAGGACGTGCCGTTCTTCTATCCCATTGCAGGCTCTATCCGCATGAATCTGATTCCGAACATCATGTAAGGAACTGCGGTTCTTGTGGAAAAACTCATGATATAATAATGTCAATTCAAGATCTAGCCAAACACAGCGATTTTCGATTGCACCCATCAGGCGGCAATGACCAGGTGGCAGGCACTATACCTCTAGTGCTTGACACCTGTTTCATGCCTGCTAACGGGCAGCATTTCAAGTATTTGGGAGATGATTGGGACAGTCACACCATCATCCTTTCCGATGACTATGTGGGAATTGACCCCAATCAGCGCCTGTTGCCCACGACCAACGAACGTTATCCGTGGCTCACGGGCGACGATTTCCTGCAGCAGGTTTGCGTGCAGGTGGGTTATCAGTTCAATGAGCAATGCTTTTTCAACGGCAACATCAGTTATGATAACGTGAATGAAAAACCATGTTTCCTGTTGCCGCTCACGCCACGCTTCTTTGAGTACTTCACTGTCGATGACCTGAAGGGCAATACCGACGACGGCAAACCCATCTTCTCGATGGACTATTGCATAGACGAAGGTATCCCGACGCTTGTCGCTATCCTTAGGGTGCCGTTGACCAAGACCGATGAGTATGGCCGCCACCTCTATATGACCTTCACCAGGGTCTATACCCCTCAGGCCGGTGTTGTCTTGTGCGACCCCGATAACAACGAGGGCACGTTGCTCAAGGCGACAGACGCCGTGTCGGTGTTCCCGTTTGTCAAGCTTCCCGTGTTAAACCATTTCAACATCCAGCATGTGGCGTTTAATTCGCCTGACAGCGACATGCGCACTTCCGCATTGTCGTTCATTAATGCTGGTAAGGCGCTGGATGACAAGATGGTGCGTTCCACCAAGCGCCGCATCATGGGCGATGACTGCTTTTTTGCCACGACCTATCACGAGGTGACAGGTGACATCGATGCGCTGGACTTTGACTTCACGGTCAAGAGCAATGGTGAACATTTTCATGCCCTGATGGTGCCCTTGTGGCCCCTGCAGGAAAACCGTGGTGGAGACGACTTCACGTTTGCGGTGGACTTTGGCACCACCAACTCTCATGTCGAGTGCTTGGTAGATGGCTATAATTTGCCGCTGACGCTGAATAGTGATACCAAGAAGAAATTTGTGGCCTCCAGCTTTGTGAACGATAACGGCAACATCGCTAACCTGTTTATCGGTGCACGCGATCAGGAATTCCTGCCTGACAAGTTGGGCGATGAGAACAAGTTCCCGCAGCGCACGGTTTTGTCGCAGTACATCTACTTCGATGACACTCACTTGAGCAATCTGACGGCTCTGGGTGATGTGAACATCCCGTTCATCTATGAGAAAGAGCCGCTCTTCTACTCCAAGATTGTCGCTAACCTCAAGTGGAGCACCGACAACATGATGGAGCAGCGCATCAAGGCCTTCCTCACTGAGCTGGCTCTGCTCATGCGCACCAAGGTTATCCTGAGTAATGGCAATCTAGCCAAGACGCGTGTCGTGTGGTTCTATCCCTTGAGCATGGACAACAAGAGCAAGAACCGCATGAACGAGATTTGGAAAGAATTGATGCGTGACTTGTTTGGCGTTCGATTCAATCCCGATAATCCTCGCGACCGTGGCCCGCATGATAACCTCATCGAGATGCCTGAGTCGGTTGCTCCTTATTATTTCCACCGCGATGGCTCAGACTTCAGGGCCTCAACAAAGCCGTCGGTTTCCATCGACATTGGCGGCGGTACGAGCGATATCGTGGTCTATGTGCCATCGGTGGGAAGCAAGCGATTGCCCAACATCATCACCTCGTTCCGTTTTGCGGCCAATACGGTGTTTGGTGACGCCTATCTTACGGGACAGGCCGAAGCCAACCCCATGCTCCAGAAGTATATCAAGCACTTCCGTGATATCTATGACCGCGACAACCGCGATGCGTATGACGATGTCGTCACCGACCCAGTGCTTGAGGACATTGTTGCTACGAAACGCAGCGACGACATCAGCACATTCCTGTTTGCCATCGGCAACAAGGAGGAGAACCTGGGCAAGCCTGAGTATTCGTTCAACCACCTCCTTGCCGAAGACAGCGACCGCAAGATTATCTTTGTCTATTTCTATGCCTCGATTGTTTACTATGTGGCTCACATGCTCAAGGATAAGAACATTGCATTGCCGCGACACATCTTCTTCAGTGGCACGGGCTCCAAGATTCTTGAGATTCTGGGTGAACGCAAAATGGTTGACCAGCTCAGTCAGGAGATCATTGAGGCCGTCTATGGCAAACGTTACCAGGATGAGAAGGATGGCTATAACTTCTCCATTCTCACCAGTGACGAGCCCAAGCACATCACCTGTCGCGGTGCTTTGAGGCTGTTGTCGCATGAGTATGGAGTCCCGGAACTCGATGAACTCAACAAGACGTTGTCCGAGGCAACAGGATTCGGCCGCAAGTCTGACCGCATCGAGCTCAGGCAGCGTTATACGATGCTTGACAAGCCCATGATAACCTATGGTGACATGGAGGGCGCTCATGGCAAGCAAGTACGTGATGGCATCATTACAGCCGTGCGCAATTTCAACAAGTTCTTTATCAATCTCGCCTCAGATATGCACTGGAAGGAGCGCTTCAACTTCTCTGACCAGTCGGTGAATGTCTTCAAGAACCATATCAATGACGAGCTTGACGAGTACTTTGCACGCTTTGTAGAGAGTTACATGTCTCGGAACGTCAACCCCGAACAAGAGTACGAGGATATTCCGTTCTTCTATCCAATAGCCGGCGCCATCAGGTTTAACCTGATAGCCCGCATTAAATAATAGATTACAAACTTATAAATTAGAACCGATATGAAAAGATTTATTGTTAGCATTTCATTTGCGCTGGCTATGATCATCGCAATACCCGCCTTTGGACAGACATCTGCAGCTGAGTGGCAGAAAAAAGTGGATAAACTTCAACTGCAGCTGGATTCAACCAATAATAAAATTAAAGCCGCCGAAGAAGCAGCCCTAAACGCGAAAACACAAGATGAAAAAACCACAGCTCAAGCTGACCGCAAGAGTGCACTTGATGAGAATCACAAGGTTGCTGCCCAATTAAAGGAGGCTAAAGTGGAATTGGCAAAGGCTCAGGCAGCAGAAGGGATTTCTGAACCCCAAAACAATGATCCGTCACCGCAGATAGTAGATGGTGATGAGGTTAATGACACCGCCTCTATGGTGGAAGCAGCTGCAGATTCAACTGAAGTTGTTGAAGACGCTGGCACCAAAGATGCCGAAAAATCATCTTTCCCCTGGTGGATGTATCTGCTCATGTTTGGCTTACCTGTTTTGTGCAGTGGTGTTGTTTACTTTATCTTGAACAGCAAAATCGAAGAATTGAAGATGAGGTTCAAGGCCGATAGTCAAGCCTCTCAGCGAGAACTGAACCAGCGCTTGAAGAATCTGGCAGATAAAACAAACCGCATCGAGAGTTCTGTGGGTTCGGTACGTCAGGACATGAGGAATCGTGACCGTGTTATTGAGCAACGTCCTCCTGTATCACCCTATGGCGCACCTGCTCAACCGGTTCAGCCCAAGCGTCCCACCGAGTTCTACTTGAGCATGCCCAGTCCTGATGGCTCTTGGAGTGAGGTGAGCACAGTGAATACACAAGGACAATGCTTGTATATCCTGAATTCGCCCGATGGCGTGAACGGTACTTTCAGGGTCATTAATGAACCCATTGCAATCCAGATGATTCTCATGGGTGTGGGCAAATACCTGAATCCTGTATGCCGTGTTTCCAACACTGCTTCACAGGTGAGCGGCATTGTTACCGATGAGCCTGGAACAGCTGTCTTTGAAAACGGGGTATGGCGCATGACCAAGAAGGCCGTTGTCCATTACGTCTGATAGAGCCCATCACACATTATTAATATAGAATAGTGATGAAAACACGAATCCTGTTGTACATCATGGCCATCGCGTTGGTGGGGGGTAGCATGCAGTCATGCCGCTATCGCCCCCATCACAGCAGCTCGCGTCAAAGCGAGAGCCGTGTCAGTCAGCGTTCATCGCGCCACACCGAGGCCCGCCGCATCTCTGATGGGGAAGAGCGCGTGGAAATCCGTCGCGAAGCGGGTGTTCTGTTCATCCCTGTCAAGATTAACGGCATTCCCATGGATTTCATCTTTGACACGGGCGCTTCTTCGGTGACTATTTCTCTCACTGAGGCACAATTCCTTTACAAGCAGGGAAAACTCACTGATGATGATATCTTGGGAAGGCAAGCGTTCCAAGATGCGACGGGAAGTATCTCGGTAGGAACAGAAATCAACCTGCGCAGCGTCGTCATCGGCAACAGAGAGGTGACCAATGTGCGTGCTACGGTAGTCGAGAATCAGGAGGCCCCATTGCTCTTGGGGCAGACCGTTCTGGAGAATTTCGGTAAAGTGACAATCGATTACAATAACAATTATATAACCTTTGAATAAAAAGTATTTGATATGGAAATCAAGTGTCCTAAATGCAAAAAAAGATATGAGGTGGAAGGTGTGAGTCCTGGACAAGAAATCCAGACTGTATGTCCTCGTTGCAGCAATAACTTCAACTATGTGGTACCCCTACAGGCCGTTGCTGCAGTCACTCCCGTCGTACCTTCCACTCCCACAGAGCCAACAGTTCCGGCTGTGACAAGTGTGGTGGCTCCAAATCCGCCGCAAGCCGAGGTCATTAGGACTCATCCCTGTCCGCAGTGTGGTTATTATGTCAACGACGGGGCATCCTATTGCCCTGAGTGTGGCGCATACCAGTTTAGTGGCCCTGATCCCAATGCCCAACCGCAACAGGTTGTCCAGCCGCAGATTGTCTATGTGCAGCAGCCCCAGCCTCAGCCTCAGTTTCAACCTCAACCGATGAACTATGGCTATGCCCCTACTCGTGTTCATGACCGGAGCAAGATGGTAGCGGCTCTGTTGGCATTCTTCCTGGGTGGAATCGGCATTCACAAGTTCTATCTGGGCCAGACTGGTATGGGATTCCTTTATCTCATCTTCTGCTGGACCTGGATTCCTGCGATTATCGCATTTGTCGAATTCATCATGTACTTGGTGATGAGTGATCAAGAGTTTGATACAAAGTACAATTACCGTTAAATAATTGTTGACCCATGAACGTTAGATGTAAGAAATGCCATTATAATTTTCAGGTGGCTGAACCTGTCGGCGGTGGTGAGGTTATTGCCGTATGCCCGCGTTGTGGCAACAGGTTCCCGCTTGACATGCCTCAACAGCCTGCGGCGCCTGCTCAGCCGATAGAGCCTGCTGCAACTGTCAAGCCGCCACAACCTGTGGCTCCTGCAGCCCCCGTCCAGCAAGCGCAATCCGTCCAACAGGCGCAACCCGTCCAGACCGCAGGGCCCCAGTTCGCCCCGCAACAACAGGCACCTCAACCTCCAGTCATCATTTATTCCGGTGATGCTGAAAACAAGGGCAAGAAGAGCAATCTTGTTCCTATCTTGTTGGGTGTGATAGTCGGTTTGCTCATCGTTTGTGCAATTATCCTTTTCGCGCAAAAGAAAACCAACGAGGCTGCTCCTGTTGAGGAAACGGTGGCTGTTACTTCGCCTGCTGAAGAAAGAGCATCGGTTCGTGAAGCACCGGCGGCTCCTGCCGTTGTTGAAGAGGTGGCCCCGGCCGAAGAGCCGCCCATGGAAGCTAACGTTCAATTCTCACCACGATACACCTCATCGGGGGTGAGCAGTTTCTGTGAGCTTCCGTTTGTCATCGAGTCCCAGGTGGAAAGCACAGGCTATAGCGTGGATAATTTCCAGGACATGTTGCGCAAGGGCCGAGTCACAAGTGGCAACAACATGATCATGTATGAGAATTCCGACGGAGTGCGTTACCAATTCTTCTTTGATGAGTCGCCCCACCACAGCACGGCACTCTTGACAGGTATCGCTATCAGTCGCCAGGTATCATCTCCTTACGATGCCTGCATGCAAATGGATGCGACATTCGAAAACAATAGCTATAACTATTACGGCCACAATTTGTATCGTGGCAGTTCAGGACTTGTGTTCTCGCCCGGATACAAGGGCAAACGTGTTTATTGCTACATCTACATGCCCAATGCGCCCAACAAGGAGGCGGCCCCGCGCGGATAATGAAATAAAATCCTCATAACTGATTGCAACATGAACGTTAAATGTCCAAATTGCCGATTCAAGTTTGACGTCAACCCAACTGACGTCAATGCCAACAATGAGGTGAACTGCACCTGCCCACGGTGTGGTATGGCTTTTACTAGCCTATATGTTGCCCCAGCAAACAATCTCCCCATGGGTGAACCGGCTCGGCCAATCGGCGCTCCGATGCCGCCAGTTGATGTGGAGGAACAGGAAGCGGATTTGTACTATGCCGTCATGAAGCGAATGAAAGCTGGTCAACATGAGGAGGCCGGTATCTATTTAGAAAAACTGTTGGCACTGAAACCTGATGAACCAATTTACAGGAACATCAAGGAACAGATCGATAACATCAAACGGGCATATCTCCTTGCCACAAAATACATCAATTCCGGCCAACTGAATTTGGCAGAGATGTATGTCGACGATTTGCTCAAAGTCAACCCCAATGACCCGATGTATCTGAGCTTGAGAAATGACCTAGACCAAGCACAACACCGGGAACTACTGCGACAAGAAGAACTGCTAAGACAAGAGAAAGCTCACAGACGTGAAGAAGAGCGCCGTCATGAGGAAGCAAGACAAGAAGAATTGCGCATACTTGAGGAAGCTCAATTAGAAGAAGAACGTCTCTTTGCAGAAGCCCAGCATAAAGCGCAAGAGGAGAAGATTATTGAGTTAATCGAGTCGGGCGAATTAGATAACGCTGAATCTGAACTGGATAAAGCGTTAGAAGATAGTCCAGATGATCCAGAGTACTTAAGTCTAAAGGAACGTCTGGAGGAGTGCCGCGTAGAAGAATTGAGGCAGAAGGAAATATTGAGGCAAGCCGAAGAGGAGTTGCGTGAAGAAGAACGCATGGGTAAAGATGAAGTGTCAGAACATCTCAAACAGGTCCTTTATGGAGAAAATGACGACAGCAACGACAGCTGCGGTGGCAGCGGTAGCGGTTGCATGGTGGTCATCCTGGCGTTCATTGTGACTCTAGCGTCATTAGCCTTGCTCTAATGCTTAACTGAGAATCATATTGAATCATTACACTCACAAAAACAGATATAAATTATGAACGTTAAATGTAGTAAATGCCGATACAAGTTTGACATTGACGAGGCCATTGCTGCTGATGGTGTTTTGGAATGTGTGTGTCCCCGTTGCGGAAACAGGTTTACTGTTGATGTGCCGCAGCAGCCTGCAGCTCCTGCTGCCCCCGTTGCCACAGTCCTGCAGTCACAACCCGTTGAGCAGGTGCCCGTTCAACCTGTGCAAACGCAAATGGCTCAGCCCATCGAGCCGGTTCAACCGATGCAACCGCAACAAATTCAGCAACAACCCGTTTATCAGGAGCCACAGCATGTGCAGAGTTATGACTACGATACCCAAGAGAAATCTGGCCTTAGTGCGGGAGCGATTCTGCTGATTGTTGCTGGTGTGATTCTTGCTCTGGTTCTCATCATCGCTCTAGCCAATAGTAGTGGCTCTAGTTCTCGCTCTTATAACAGTTATCCCGAGAGTTCCAGCTATTCGTCACCGTCATCTAACGATTACAGCAGTTCCAGTGACTACAGCAGCTCTAGCAGTTCCAGCTCGTCGAGCTATGAGAGTTCCAGTGATGATTATGGTAGCTCCAGTTCGTCGAGTTATGAGAGCTCCGATGATGACTATAGCAGCTCTTATGACTCTGAAGCTCCGGGTGACAGCTATGATGACGATGTGCCCTCGATTCCGGCTAATTAATGAAGTTTAATCCAGATAATATCAACCGTCAAACGATCATAAAATGAACGTCAAGTGTCCAAAATGTCGATTCAAGTTTGAAGTAACCGCCCCACCCGAAGGCGGTAGCGTTGAGTTCGTATGCCCGCGTTGCGGTACCAAGTTCACGCATGATTTCCCGGTACCCGAGAAGCCTGCTCCTGAGCAAGCCCCCGAAGAGACTCAAGTTGCTCCAGTAGAGTTAACTCCTGAACAGCCTGTTCAACAGCCTGTTCAACAACCTGTTGAGGGAGCCCCTGAGGCGGGACAAACCGTGTATTATTACGAGGAACCCGGGGGCGGTGGTAAACGTTCTAAAGCCTTGTGGATTATACTGGGTGTAGCATTGGGCATCGTGATTCTCGCAGCGGCGGCCTTCCTGTTGCCAGACTTGTTAACCGGCAAATCAAGCGAGCCTCAAACGGCGCCAATGGACACGACGGCTGTGGCTGGGGGAGGCGCCGAGGCTACTGACCCTGAAGAGACTATCAAAAATGAAATCGAGAGTATGTGGGGTAGCAACGAAGCCCTCACGCCCGAGTTCCGGCAACTCATCAAGGAAGATGAGAAGCTGTGCGCATCCACTGGTGACATCTATTGCATCGATTATGACTTGTGGACTCAGAGCCAGGAAAATGTTCTGGAGCATCAAGTGGTTCAGGTGACAGACATCACTGAGACCAGCGCCACTGCCTATGCACGCATCAAGGACTATGGTGGCACCACTCGCACCAACAAGCTGATGCTCGTCAAGATCAATGGCAAGTGGCTCGTCGATGAGATTATCCACGATGGATACTATGAGAAGAAGCAGCTGGCGCAATGTCTCAAGGAGGCTAAGCAAGCTCCGATGGAGTCTGGCGTGACCAAGGTCTATGTCAATGGTGTGAACGTGAGGTTGCGCACAAGTCCCGAAATCAGCGATTACAACATCATCACCGATGGCTATGGCAAGAACCTGCACCCCAACAAGGGTGAGAGGCTTGAGTACTTGGGCGAGGCTGGTGATTTCTATTATATCAGATTCAGGGGCATCGAGGCCTATATCTCTAAGCAATTCTCCTATTTGGTAACAGAATGATATTGATGAGGCTTTTTTGCCCTGGACATTCGTGAGATATCAATTTTTTAACTAATTTTGCAATCAGCTAGAAGATGCCGTCACCCTTTGCTTTACACGGTAGCCCCGTGAGGGAAAGAGTGACGGGATCACCTGAAGAAAGTAAAACCGTTTTAATAAATCAACCGTTATTTATTATGCAGACAAAATTCAGACATCTCATCATCGCCGCACTGGTGGCTATGTTCACTGTATCAGTGTCGGTTGAGGTTAGCGCTCAAGTACCTTCAATCCAGCAGCGCTCGAAGAGCAAATCGAGCAAGAAAGACAGGACTGTTTGGGGAACGCAGTATGACTGGCTGAGCTTGCGATACATCACCTATAGTGACATCGCTCGCTATGACAGTGGTCAAATCAGGGTCCTCAGGAATTCAATCTACGCTCGCCATGGACGCTATTTCAAGGATTCCAGGCTGAGTAACTATTTCTACACGCAGAGCTGGTATAATCCTTATCGCAAGGAGGTGCCTGCCAGCGAGTTGAATGAATACGAAAAAGCAAACATTCAGTTCCTGAAGAAGTATGAGTAAAAAGACGTTGGCCAGAGTCCTTCTGACCATTGGAGGAGCCGGGATTCTAGTCTCTGCTCTTTCCTTTTTGCCGTTGGGCCGCGCTTGTGCCAGCGAACCTGGACAAGCGGCAATTGCCCTTGTGCCCGACAGTGCATCGACACAAGACGGGGTGGGGGAGAAGCCTGCCACAGAGAACACTGTCACAGACAAAAGCATTCCTGATGGCGCACGGATTTTGATGGAATGTTATCCCGACTTCGTGAAAGGTTATAAGGATGGTCAAATCCTCTTCACCGACGGGACTTCCATTGTCTATGACGACAAGCGTGAGAAAAGTTTTCTGCAGAAACTTGACGATGCCGACATGGAAGACATGTTCGCCTTTGAATATGACCGCTCGTCTTGGACTCCTGGGTTCATGCAGGATGCGGGACGCAGTCGTTGTGAGCCTTTCTTCAAGAAGATGTATGGTGCGTCTGCAGCTCAGGTTAGCAAGAATCTGGTTTCGGTCTCATGGTTTGGCGAGAGTGTGAAGTTCACCCGTGTGAACCATGCCGATGACAGCCTGCGTGCCGTTGCCGCCGAGCTGGCGAAATATCCCGAATTAAAGCGCTATCTGAAGTCCTCCGGAACTTTCAATTGGCGCAAGGTGCGTGGGGCAAACAGGCAGAGCGCTCACTCCTATGGCATGACCATCGACATCGGTGTGAAGTACAGCGATTACTGGCTGTGGAAGAATCCCGGCAAGAAAGAGACTGACAAAATCACCTATGCCAACAGGATGCCTCATCAGATAGTGGAGATTTTTGAGCGACACGGCTTCATCTGGGGCGGACGGTGGTATCACTATGACACCATGCACTTTGAATTCCGTCCCGAAATCCTCCGCTAACAATTGTAATTATCTAATAATCTGACAAGTGATTGTTATGAGCAAGAATGTTTTTCGTTCTTGTGATGATTGATTTCTTGTGCAAAATCTTGTTGTATTAAGATTAGTTCGGGTAAAGATTAGCGGACATTGTTCCCCATGTATTGTTGTAGGAAAGATAAAGAGTATAATTCTTACCTAACTCTAAAAATAAATTCTTTGTAAATGTCCTAATACTATAGATGATTTTAATCTCTACATTTGTAGATTCAATTGGAATTGAGACATGAAATCCTTTCTTAAATGAATAGCTTCCTATATGTACATCATTTACGAAGACTTTAACCTTGGTATCTATTAACATCCATTTTCCGGGCCAACTGATACTCAAGTGACCTATAGTTTGTTGGGATGAAAAGGCTGCGGATGAGACATCTCTGTTTGAGGCTGGATGAGGATAATTATTGGGCACATCTTCTAACCACGACCCACAATGCTTGCACTTCAAAGCGACAGCAAGAATCTCTTCACCGCAATAGGGACATCGTTTGGTCTCTTCTCGGGGGTGAGATGGGGGCTCGTGTACGGGCACATTTAAATCCTGTTCGTCGTTGGTATTGTCACTCGATATAAAGTTGGCAACAGGGACTTCCATCAGAAAACCGCATCGAGGGCAAGTACACTTGATTAACTCTTCGTTCTTCAGAGGTTGCACTTCGAACTTATACCGACATTTTGTACATTTAGCTATCATAGAAATTAATAGTTTAAGAGTGGTTACTCCGTTCACAAATAATCGAATGTGTTAACTATCCAATGACGATGCAAATATCGTCATTTTTTCTTAATAGAGCAAGAATATGTACATAATTTGATTCTGTGGCTAATGCCATAAAGATAACTTATAAGTTGCTCACCGATTATTTAAAAAAAACTTGCACGCATCAGGTATTTTAACGATTTTTGCATCGGAAATCGATAAAAGTAGGTGTGGCGATTGTATTTGTCGCAATAGTCAATCACTTTATCCGATATTATGCAATTAATGAAAGTAACAATGCAAGTTAAATGTCCCAATTGTCGATTTAAGTTCGAGGTCGAGTCTGTTGAGGGTCCCGCCATGTGCGTTTGCCCCCGCTGCAGCAACCAGTTCACAATCAATGCGCTTGAACAGAGTGCACCTGAGCAAACCGTGCAGCAGCCCTCAACTCCTGTATACCAACAACCTCAGCCTGGCCCCGCTGCTCAGATGGGTTCTCCCGTACAGCAGCCTGAACCTCCGGTTGTCTATGTCGAACGACAACCCGAGAAAAACAATACTCTGCTATATACACTCCTGGGTGTGGTTTCGGCTTTGCTGATAGTGTGCGGTTTCCTGTTGGTTAACAGGAACTCCAATGATAAGCAAGCTGCCGAACAGACCATTGAGGTAACAACTCCGGTTCAGGAGTCATCAGCAAGTCAGCCGGTGGAGACTCCCCGTTCAGCCCCTGCCGCTTCAAGTTCGTTAAACGGCCATTATACTTTAACGGGCCAATTGGCCAATCGCCCCATTGAAATGAGTATTCGGGTTGACGGAAACGATGTTTACGGTTCTTACGTTTATGTTGGTCTGTCTCAGGTGGATATCGACTTGTATGGGTCGGTCTATGGCAACCGCATGGAGCTTCATGAGACCAACGAGTACGGTGAGCATTCCGGAGATTTTATCGGTACATTTGACGGCAGCAGTTTCGATGGCACATTCCACCGCTACAGGAATGGCCGTAACGACAAGAATTTTGACTTCTATCTGCACTGATTCTGATGGGCTGAGAGTGTTGTTGAGATAGTTGTCAGCACAGGCTATGGAGAAGGGAATATGATGAAACGGGAGGTTTTCGGTCAGGCAACAGTTCTGCTGATACTTGTCTTCTTACTGGTCTTCTCGTGTAAACCGAAAACAGAGAAGGCCGATGAAGGTGTTACCCATATCAAGGAGCAGCAAGACGAGCCGCAACATGCCAGAGGTGAGATTGAACTGGGCACGTGGCAGGACTTGACGAATCACAAGTGGGACGAGGGCAAGATAAAGGATTGGCTCACGCCCTTTTACAAAGCCGGAATCACCAATTTCTACATTTGCAGCAGCCCCGAGATGCTCTCACGCTTTGTTAAGGTTTCCCATTCATTCGATGGAATGAAAATCCATGCTTGGATTTTTGCCCTCAATGCATGTAACGACCCCGATGCGCTTGCTCATCGTGAGTGGTTTGAGGTTAATCGCATTGGGCAGAATAGCCTCGACAATCCTCCTTACGTCAAGATTTACAAGTGGTTGAGTCCCGCTGTCCCCGAAGCACGCCAATGGGTCAAGGACAAAGCGGCACGATATGCAGCGATTGATGGATTGCAGTCGGTACATCTGGACTTCATCCGCTTCAATGACCTGTTCCTGGGCCGATGGTCGCAACAAAAGGTTTTTCATATTGACCAAACCACTTATGAGGCGAAATATGACTTTGGATATCATCCCAAAGCCATAGCAGCGTTTAAAGCCAAGTTCGGCTACTCACCGTTAGATCTGTCGGCGCCGTGGATGAGTCCCGAGTGGAACCAATTCCGCATGGACGAGATAACAAGCCTTGTGAATGAGATCGTAGAGGAAACTCATGCCAAGGGCAAAGAGGTCTCGGCGGCTGTTTTCCCGTTCCCCGAGCGTGCGCGCATGATGGTGCTGCAGAATTGGCCTGCATGGAATGTTGATGCCGTCTGTGCTATGAATTACCACACGATGTACCTTGAAAAGCCCTCGTGGCACGCCTTCAGTGTCGAGAGCGGCTTGCAGGAAACTCATCACAGGAACAAGTACATTGCCGGAATTTTCATCCACAACATTGGTGGTCAGGAAATCTATAACATTTCAAAAATGTCTGTCGATGCAGGAGCCGATGGCATTAATTTCTTTAGTGCCAACCTGTTAAAGAAAGATGGAAAATTGGACTATGTGAAGAAACTCCATGATGAACTGAGGTGAAATACATTTGATAATGGAAAGCAAAGCCGTCTTTAAGGGATGGCTTTGTTTTTCAATGAAAAAACAGGATATGTTCAGAAAAAAATATACCTTTGCATCTGCGATGATTTTCTCGTGAATTTGGTGCATTTTTATGTGTTAACGGCATGGCAATCAAGGACCATTTCAATTGGCTTAATACGCGTAAGCGCTGGCGATATCTCTCAGCACTTGGCATTGTCCTGCTTGCTATTGTGATCATTGTAGCCATCGCCTTGTTTCAATATAAATATACCCATCGCCTGGTTGAGAATGAGTTGGATTATCGCGCTGAGAGTGAGCTTACGCAAAAGTCGTTGCGTGTTAAAAGCATGCTCAAGTCCAACGAGAAAATGGTACACAACTATTTGTGGCCTATTCAGCAGCAAATAAATCATCCCGAAAGGATTTATGGCATTCTTAACCGCATTCTTGCTACGAACGATGATGTGATATGCAGTTTTGCGGCTTTTGTTCCCGGCTATTACCCCGATCGTGAAAACCTTCTAGAACCAATTGCCAGAAGACTTGGAGATAGCATAGTTACCACACAAATTGCCAGTGACAAGCATGACTATACGAAAAGAGAGTTTTACCAGAATGCCGTTGAAAATAATCTGTCGTGTTGGTGCGATCCCTACAATGATGAAGAAGCAAACGGCGCACTCGTCACCACCTATGCAGTGCCATTGACTGATACTACCGGCACGACCATTGGGACATTCGGCATCGACTTGTCCACTCAAGGCATCATCGACACGTTGAACACCAAACATAATTTTCCCTCAACCTTTTTCCTCTTACTTACCGAGGATGGTCGGCTCATCTCTCAACCCGACTCGAGCCACACTCAACGGAGTGATGTGTACGCTGTAGTGGAAATGATAAATGACAGCGCTTATGACCGCAAGAGCAGCACCTCCGGTAAAAGCAAGATCATTACATTTGAAGATGAGGAGAATGGCAAGGGGTATGCCTACTATATGTTCATGAAGGGCCAGCCTCACTGGCAGGTGGTGATGGTTTGCTATGACAATGAGGTTTTTGGCAAGTTGTACAGAATGCGTCGCAATCTGCTGCCGATGTTATTGGCAGCCTTTTCTCTGCTCGGATTCATCCTTTACCGCTTCAATCGCAACGTGCAGCGTCTTCATGAATCTAACCTGACAAAAGAGCGCACTGACAGCGAACTGCGTGTTGCCAAGAACATCCAATCTGAGATGTTGCCCCGCAAGGACATCCACCGTCCTGACATTGACATCAGCGGCAAACAGGTGACTGCGCTCGAGGTGGGGGGCGATCTGTACGATTACCTCATCCGTGACGAGAAACTGTACTTTTGCATTGGTGATGTGAGCGGCAAGGGCGTTCCGTCATCCCTGGTGATGGCTGTGGTGCATTCCCATTTTCGCACACTATCGCAGTGGATGAGCAATCCCGCTAACATGATGCAGGCCATGAACAAAACTGCTTGCGAAGATAACGAGACTAACATGTTCGTTACCCTGTTCATCGGAGTGCTCGACTTACCGACTGGGCGCTTGCGATACTGCAATGCCGGTCATGACGCCCCGCTGCTCATCAATCACGGAGTGAAAATATTACCGGTAAATGCCAACCTGCCCATCGGCTTGTTTGACGATGTCATGTATACCTTGCAAGAGACAGTGTTGATGCCTGACACGACATTACTGCTCTATACAGATGGACTGACTGAGACCGCCGACACAGAACGGCACCTATTCGGTTTGCAACGCGTGATAGATGCGACTCGGGTGTGCCTGGAACAGGTAAAGACATCTCCCGGCATGCTCATGAACGCCCTTCATGAAAAAGCCATCCAGTTTGCTGGTGGAGCGCAACAAAGCGACGACCTGACAATGCTCGCCTTGCATTATCATCGCCCAGAAGAGACTGTCATTCTCGATGAGACAATAACCTTGAGCAATGACCTGAAGCAGGTGCCGGAACTCAATAATTTTGTCAAATCGGTAGGGCAGCGATTAAACTTGGAGCCGTCTTTGTCGTCACAGCTCATGTTGGCGGTTGAGGAAGCTGTTGTCAACGTGATGAGCTATGCCTATCCCATTGGCAGCGAGGGCGAAATCAGGGTGGATGCCCAGGTTACGGAACAAAGCCTGAAGTTCATCATTACCGATGAGGGCAAGGCCTTTGACCCGACAACAGGTGGCAATGCAGATATTACACTCAGTGTCGAGGATCGTCCTATCGGCGGGTTGGGAATCCTGTTGGTGAAGAAGCTGATGGACTCTGTCAATTATGAGCGCATCGAGGGCAAGAATGTGCTCACTCTAACAAAAGAATTAGGTTCGGAGAACAACGATAAACAATCATAAATAAACAGTAAGAAGATGAAAACGACAATTCAAGAACTTGACGAGCACATTCTCGTCACCATGATCGGATCGCTGGACACCGCGGCAGCTATTGAGACCGAAGAAACCCTCAAGCCTGTCACCGCTGGCGAAGTGGCTAAAGATATCGTGATTGAATGCCAGGAGCTGGAATATATCGCATCCAGTGGTCTGCGCATCCTGCTTGACGTGCTCAAGAAAACCAAGGCGAAGGGTAAAAAGGTTACACTGCGCAACCTCAACGACGATATCAAGAATGTGTTCAAAATCACTGGCTTCATCAACCTGTTCGAATTTGAATGATATCATGAGACTTGATGATATCAACATCAGGCGATGGCTGGCCGCTGCTTTCGCCATGATTGCTATATTGGCGACAGGACAACCTTCAAGTGACACGATTTCCGCTCCGAAGAACCAGTTGAGCGTGGATGTGCAGTTCCTGGGACGTGGCGAAGCTCGATATGGTGGCATGCCGGCAGCACCCATTGCGCAGGACGAGGAAGTGACCGAGATTGAGAGTGACAAAGTGCCGACATCCAATTTCTTGCTCAGTCGCATGCGCTTGCCCATCAACTTTGAGCGTGACTGGCTCGAAGTGCGTGTCACACCGCAACACTCAGGCGTGTGGGGACAAGAGGGTAAAGGCGCCTTCAACCTGTACGAGACCTGGGTGAAGATGACCACACGTTTCGGCATGTTTGCCCAAGTGGGACGTGTGGCCCTCGACTATGATGACGAGCGCATCATCGGCTCTGATGATTGGGCCATGGCATCATCGTCTCATGACATTTTGCGCTTGGGTTATGAAGGTCATGGCCACAAGGTTCACGCCATACTGGCTTATAACCAGAATTCCAATGTGATGATCAACGGCGGCTCCATTTACAGGGATGGCGCCCAGCCCTACAAGACTATGCAAACCGTGTGGTATCATTATGACTTGCCGCGATTGCCGTTAGGGGCATCGTTGCTGTTCATGAACATCGGCATGCAGAGCGCTCTAGATGATAACCCGAATAGAACCTGGTTCCAGCATCTGGCAGGTGGTTATTTGTCTTTCCAACCCGCTCATTGGAAGGCTGAGGCTTCCTATTATAACCAGTTCGGCAAGAACGAGAATGGCGTCAAGATCAAGGCATGGATGACGAGTGCAAAGCTCACCTACATGCCGTCGTTAAGATTCAATGTCACGGCTGGCTATGACTACTTGAGCGGTGACAAGTATTTTGCTGTTCCCGCTGGGAACAACATTGGTATGGTGCATCACGATGTCATTAAAGGCTTCAGCACGGTCTATGGATCTCATCATCAGTTCTATGGAGCAATGGACTTCTTCTATGTGAGCGCCTATCATAATGGATTCACTCCAGGTCTCCAGAATGCCTATTTTGGTGCCTCTTATAGCCCTTTGAAGAACTTGAGGGTCAACGCCAGTTATCACTACCTAGCCATAGCCACAGACTTGGAGGATATGGATAAGACCCTGGGTCACGAAGTCGAGTTTGAGGCTGGCTATTCCATTCATCACGACGTGAGCGTGGCAGCAGGAGCCTCGTTTATGTGGGGCAGTGAGACGATGGAACGATTGAAACGTTCGAGTTCCAAAAACGAATTGCGTTGGGGGTGGATTACGCTAATTGTTAACCCGCGCATTTTCACAACCAAATGGTAAACCCGTATTCAGGCAACACTGAGTCCCCAAAACTGGTGACCTGAAATCGATGGAATCACAATACGGTATCCATGTGGAGTGTGCAGGCCACTGGGGAGAGCCGTGCTGTAAGGCTTAGTGATGCCATCGGATAGCAGGAAAATGATTTATTTTGACGAACATATTTGGGATTTTGACTTGCAGCAGGCCCTGGGCGCGGTGAGCGAGTGGCGGCGCGATTATGCCCTGCGTTACCGTCAGGAATTGGACCAACGTTTGTGTGTGGCAGTTTACAGGCTGTTGCAGCGTGCTTTACAAACCGAGTATGGCATCAATCAACAACCCCGATTCATTCGCAATGCTTATGGCAAGCCCTTTCTGGAAGGATTTCCTGACATCCATTTCAGCTTGAGCCATTGCCAGGAGGCGGTGGCATGTGCCGTCAGCAACTTGCCTGTGGGCATTGATGTCGAGACGATAGACAATTACAGTGATGAGGTGGCGAGTCACGTGATGAGTGATAAAGAAATGTGTTTAATCAATTCCTCTTCAAGCCCAGCTGTGACGTTCACGCGCCTCTGGACGATGAAAGAAAGCCTGTACAAACTGCAGGGTGGGGGACTTCCCGACGATATTCCCCACCTGCTTGACAACACAAACGATTACCGATTCACAAGCCAGGTGCTCGGCAACTGTGTCATGACGGTATGTGAGAGCGCTATTCGCTAGGCAGATAACTGTTCAAGGAAACGATGACCGTCTCGTTATCGCGAGGGATGCGGTTGTTCTTGATGATTCCTTCGAAACGCTTGTCGAGCTTTTTGAGCAGTTTTACCATCGGGTCGGGAATCCAGAATGAAGATCCTCCGTCTTCATAGTATCCGGCAAAATACAGGAAGTTCGACTTTGAGATGACTTGGCCGTTCTCATCCAAGACAATGATAGGACGACAGTCCCCTTCATCGTACACCTCTCGGGCAACATAGAAATGACTGCCCATCATGATGTAAGGCGTCTCGTCGCGTCGAATCTTGCTTTTCGGTGTGAGGTCAGTGAACTTGTCCACATGTTCACCCAAGGCGGCCTTGGAGATGGTGATACCGTAAGGCTCCAGTATACGTTGGTAATTTGTGAGCGTGCCGCTACCAGCCTCGGTCGTGAAAATCATCACCTGCTGTTCCGACAGTGACTTGATGAACTGAGCCAACTCGGGCGCACGGATGCTGTCCTTGCCGTCAATGAGTGGGTGGTTGAAGGTTTTCTTGACATATACCGTGAGTTCATCATCACCAAGATGATAGGAAAGTACCGAACCCTTGCTGATGAATTGTTCACGACTGCTCATCTTCAAGAACGAGGATTCATCGGCCTTCATGGCTGACATGCACACAGGGTAGAACGTTTTCATCACATTTTTCCCCTTGATGGCGTGATGCTGCATCACCTCGCTTGTGATAATCGGCCATGATGTGCTTGTTGGCACCGCAATGCAAATGGAATTATCATATTCATAGACATTTCCAACCTCTGGGAAATTCTCTTCCAGGCAACGGACAGCCGAACCACCGCCGATAAACAACAGAGTGGCATCATTATCGTGAGTCCACATGCTCCACAGGCCGAACAGCAGCATCGCAGCACAGCCCAGTGTTGCCAACCAAGCCCAAATTTTCAAGACCTTGTTCTTCTTCTTTTGAGAACCGCCGCTCTCTTCGATTCGCTGGTTCACCTCGTGCATCAATCGTTCCTTTGCTTTGTATTCCAAGTCTTCTAGATTGGAATAATCAACATAATAGGAATTAGAATTCGCACTGACCAGCTTTTCCACCTCTTCAATCTCAGGCGTCCTTTCCTGGAATTCTCGCATGAAGACCAGAATCTTGGGCTTGCCCTTTTCCTTCTGTGCTTTCGACGCTAACAAGAACTCCTCTTTTGTCTTTTCACCCATTTTATCTTCAACGATGAAAATCACAATATCCGATTTGTTCTTGATAAAATCATCGTAATCAGCCTGTTTGTCCCCAAGGTTGACGTACGAAAACATGTTCAGCGTGACTGGTAATCCATTCATCCGATTGTCACCGTTCAGATTATTGACCAATGCTTTCAATCTCAATCGGTGGTCCTTGAGCTTCTTCGAACCCGATACAAATATGGAAATGTCAGATTTCATCTTATTGAAATGATGATTAGATGGTTAATTATGCCGCAAATATAATCAAAACCAACGGATTTTTTACTTTTTTTAGCAGAAAAATCACAGACAACAAATCAATACTAATCTCTTTATTGGCCTGTTGCTTGACGGTATTCGAGTAGTCTATTCTGATAATCGGCGAAAGCATCGGTTCGCTTATCGCAAGCTTGCTGATAGAGCATCTGTGCTTCAAGCAGGTCGCTCATCTTCGACATGCCCGCATTATAGTAATCGCGGTTCAGGCGCAGGTTTTCCTCGGCCTGTTCGATGCTCAGTTGGGCAAGCTGCAGTTGTTGATAGGCTTCCTCCACGCTGTTCCACGCACTCTGCATCTTGATCTTCAGCAGTTCGGCATTGTCGGCGAGTTGCTCCTGTGCCCGTTGCTGCTCAAGCTTCTTGCGCTTGATAGCATGAGAGCCGCCCCACCAGTCTGAGATGGGCACGCTGACGGTGGCAAAAACCATGCCGAAAGATTGGTTCTTTTCCAATAGGTTATGAAAATTATAACCAGCCCCCACGGCGACAGACGGGAGGTTCTGACCGATAGCGATTTTCTTCTGCAGGTCAGCAGCCTCAACCTGTTTTCCCAACAACCGGTATTCCGTTGTTTCCAACAAGGCTTGTTGATGGTCTTGCTTTGAGACCAAGGGTGAGACGGCATCAGCCTGATATGAGATGACGAACGACGTGTCCCTAAGGCCGCAATATTGGGAGAGCAACATGCGAACCAGGGAAAGGCCGTTGCGTATCTTGAGTTTCTGGCTTGCGATGTCATTTTGGCGTAGTTGTACTTGCAGCAAGTCATTACGCATGGCTACACCCGCTCGTACTGCCACATCCACGTCTTTATAAATGTCGTTGAGCAGCGCCTCCACAGCCTCGACAGTCTTCATCTTCTCCTGTATGGAGGCCAGTTGCCAGAAATACTGCTCGGCCGTTTTCTCCACCTCGTTTTCCGAGAGTAGCATCTGCAGCCTGCTCACATCCTCGCCTACTTTGGCCAACTTGTTGCCATTAACGATCTGCCCGCCTGCAAAAACGGGTTGCACGGCCTGTACGCCAGCGATGACTCCATTTTTCATCATCGAGATGCTGATGGGATTAGCGAGGGCGGCAAGAGCTTCAGGCGGGAACATCTGAGCCAAAGAGGCGCCCAACTCGGGGGAAATCATCTCAATGGGGTTGAGGGTGGTCTGTGCCATGCTTTTATTGGCATTGAACCACACTCCCGTACCGCTCACATTGGGGAAATACTTGGTAAAAGCCTCCTTGCGCTGTTGGCAGGCAGCGTCAATGTCATATTGTGCTGAACGGATGGCGAAATTGTTGTGCAGGGCAGAATCCTTCAGTTGTTCCAACGTGTAGGTTTGGGCTGACGCAAAGCCACCGCATAGGGCACAAATCACGAAAGCAAATATCTTTTTTATCATCATATTCGATTATGTAATAGCCAATTGAATTACTTCAGACTTACTTTCCAATAAATAACGGGTAGCATGGTTACCACCATAATGAGCGAACCGATACCACCGGCAAAGATGGTGACACCCACAGGCATCCAGAATGAACTCTGCGCGATAATCATCGGCACCACACCGACGGCCGTGGTGGCTGTCGTGAGGAAGATGGGCACCATGCGCCGTTTGCCGGCCTCATAAGCCGCCTGTTTCACGGCATTGTTATAACCCTCACGGTCAACTGTCCAGTCCCCATGTTCGGCCACATATTTCTTAATCAGATCAATCGCATGCTCGAAAATCAAGATCTCGTTGCGCATGATCATTCCCATCAACGTGATAAGGCCAAAGATGGAGGTGAGTCCTAGGGAACGGTTCATCAGTCCTAATCCGATCAGTGAGCCTGGTATCATCAGAGCAAGGGCGACCATGCAAATCGTCGTGATGCCAAACTTTTTGAAGTTGAACAGCAGGAAGAAGAACACGATGATCAAGGCTATGACAATACCTCCGAATATCTGTGGTAAGGCCTCATCGCCATACTCTATTTCGCCTCCCACCTCAGAGCGTACGCCCTGAGGTATCTCAATCTCGTGCTGCATGATACGAGCTATCTCCTTTTCGATGGGAGCCGTATATGCGCCCTGCACGAATTGCCCGGTCACCGTGATGCAACGCTCACCGCCACGGTGAATGATGCGGCTCTCACTCCACTGGGGTGACACTTTCGCAATTTGCCGAAGCGGAACGGTGCTATTACTCTCGTTGATTCCCGACGAAGCAATCGACATCGGCGATGCGATACCCAGGTTAGCGACGTCCGAGAATGTTATGTCTGCATCGTCTTTCACGACAATGGGCAACTCATAATCGCCTTCCCACATCTGTCCCACACGGAGGTCGCACGAGGTAGCGCTCAATGCCAGCTGTGCAGTGGAGCGTGTCACGCCCAACTGAGCCGAGGCGACAGGATCAAGTTCAACGTTGATTATGGGTTGTGGTTGAAAGTAATCGGTGTGCACCCATTCCACCTCTGGCATCTGGCGCATACGCTCCATCAGCCGCTCGGCCACCACATGGAGGGAATCAAGATTGTCGCCATAAAAGCGATACTCCAATTCATTGACTTCCAGATAATCCAGTCGTTTGAACTTCACGTAGGCATTAGGGAAGGCTTCTCCCAACTGTGGCTGATATTGCGCCAACAGATCGAGCGTAGCCTTGTCTGATTGAGTGTTCACAATCAATTGGGCATAGTTTTTCCCTGCTATCTGTGGCGCATAGGCATCCATGAAGCGAGGAGAGGAACAGCCGATGAAACTGGTGATATTCTTGACACGCTCGTCCTTTGCCAGCACATGACGGACAGAATCCGCCAATTCAGTGGTCTCCACAAGACTCTTTCCATCAGGCAGGAAGATTTCCACGGCAAACTGGTCGCGGTCGGCGTAGGGGAAGAGGCGTATCTTCAGTGTCGGGATGATGATCGTGGACAACAAGATGACAGCGATGCCGCCACAGATGGTTACCCAGGGATTTTTGAAAGTGAAGTCAAGCACCTTGTCATAAGTCTTCTGCACCCATTTGGTGATGGCGTTACCATCAGTTTTCACGTTTTCGGGCTTGATAAGCCTCACTTCCAAGAAAGGTATCACTGTCACAGCCAACAGTAGCGATACCATCAGATTGATGGTGACAGTAATGGGGAAATCCTTCAGGCAATCGTGGAATACTCCCTTCATGGTTATCAGGAAAGGATAGAAGATGGCACAGATGCAAATGGTGGCCAGCATCATGGGCATGAAATACTGCTTAGCAGACTCTATCGCCGCTCGCTTAGGTTCTTGTCCCTTCCCGAGGTATTCCAAATAGCCGTCTATCACCACAATGGAGTTGTCAACCACCATTCCAAGCACTACAATCAGTGCAGCCAACGTCACAATGTTCAGTTCGATGCCCAACATATACATGAAGGCTACCGATACGAAGGTACTTAGCGGAATGGTGATGGATGCGACGATGGCTGAGCGCAGCGGGAATAGCACCATCATCACCAGGATGATGACGAGCATCGCTATCAGCAGGTCGCGGAAGAAGTCGGTGACACTGATATGTACAACTTTGGGCTTGTCGGCAATGCGTGTGACTTTCACATCGTCTGGAAGTTCGTTCTCACGGAAATCGTCGAGCACCTTGTCCACCTCACGGCCATACTGCAACACATTGTTGCCGGGATTCATCTCCATCGACAGCAGTACACAAGGGTGACCGTCCTGCTCTATGCGACTCGACATCGGTTCGTATTCCCTGACAACACGGGCCACATCCCTCACACGGGCCACTTTGCCCGTTATGGGGTCAGAAAGGATAATCTGGTTGGCAATTTCCTCCTCGCTATTCTCTTGAGCCTCTACGTGGATGGGTATCTGCTGATCGTCATCATCGATGCTACCGCTCATTGTGGTGATGCCCTGGGCTTGCAGACGTGAGAAGAGCATTTGCTGTCCAATTCCATAAGCCTGCAGGCGCTGGCGGTCCACATAGAGTGATATCTGTTCTTTTTGTTCGCCAAACAATTTCACGTTGGCTACAGAAGGTATCCTGCGTAGGCGGTCGCTCAGTTCATCACTGTATCCTTTCAACTCACGATAATTGCGCTGATCGCTTTCTATGGCGATGAGCAGTGCCGAGGTGTTACCGAAGTCATCGTTTACCGCAATGGCCAATACGCCGGAGGGCAACTGTGACTTAAAGCCATTCAAGCCATGCTTGATTTTGCTCCAAACCTCGTCCTTGTTGTTCACGTCATCGTTGAGTCTCACCATCACGATACACATGCCATTCTGTGAAGTCGTGGTGGTCTTTACACGATTGACCTCTCCATAGGTAAAAAGATATCGTTCCAGTGGACGGGCCACCTGCAGTTCCACCTCCTCGGTTGTCGCACCTGGATAGACTGCTACCACCACACCCTGACGGATTGTAGCATGGGGAAACTCATCCTTGGGCATTTGATACATGCCATAAATGCCCAGCACAAAGAAGATGCCGATGATGAGCAGCGTTATCGGGTAATGTTCCAATGGCCACTTCAGCCATTTCATCTTGCGTCCCATACTAATACACTACTTTTGTTCCTTCACTCAGTTTCTGGTATCCCTCCGTCACGATGCGGTGGCCTTTGCCCAACCCATCAACAACCGAGACATAGTTGCCATGTGTCTCACCTATCGTCACCTTGGTGCGATGGGCGGTGTTTTTACTGTCTACTGTCCAGACAAACAGCGTACCGTCAGATTTCTTCTGCACCGATGTCACGGGAATCGACATTCGGCCTGTAGAAAGCCCCCCATTTGGATTGAAACTGACGTTTGCCACCATGCCCGGCAATAGTTTAAAGTCTCTGTTCCCGACATTGATCCGGATATCATAGGTGTGTGTGAGGGCATCTGCCTGCACGCCTTTCTCTATACTGCCTCCCCGATAATTGCGCCCGATGGCATCCACATGGATACTGGTTGTCGTGTTGGCATTGATGCTGCCAATCTCTGTTTCGGGCACAGACACCTTCACTTTTACTGTCGAGATGTCGAGTATGTTTACCACAGCCTGTGAAGGCAAAGCTGTCTCTCCTGCTACCAATTGCTTCTTGCCGATGATACCGCTGACGGGGGCATAGAGACGGGTGTCGGCAAGCCCCTTTCGGGCGATTTTCTCAGTTGCGGCGGCCGAGGCCACACCAGAACGGGCTGTATTCAGTGCTGATGTGGCCTGAGCGAGACGAGTCTCAGCCTCAATCCATTTCACCTCAGGCAGCGAGCCGTTGTCATGCAACAGTTTCATGCGATCATAAGCGTCTTTGGCTTGATTGTAGGTGGCTTCGGCCTGCTTTACCATGTCTTTGGCCTGGTTGAGTGATGCATGCGCCACCTCTACTGTATTGCTCGAAGTGGTCGGATCCATTTCAGCCAATAATTGACCGCGACTCACCGGCTGGCCCTCCTTGACCAGAATACGCTTCACCACGCCCATGCTGGTGAAGCTCACCGCAGTAGCCTCACGCTCCTCTACAATGCCTACATAGGTTTGCGCATTGTCCGTCATGCCAGGTGACACCACAAGAGTTTTCACTCTTATAGGAGCCTTTTGCTCCACCTTCTTGTTCTCGGTGCAACTGATTACAGCCAACACAACTAATAGCAGAAATACATATCTTTTCATAAGCATCTTTCTCATTTCAATTGCAAAAGTAAGTATTTCTTCTTAAAAATCGACATTTATACATATTATCGATTTGGATTTTGTTGCGAAATCAAACACAATCTATCAAAATTAAATATGTATCTCGTGAAACCAGACCACTTTTGCCTCAAGAGAGCTCCGTATTCCTGCATCCCAAAAGTAGAGAAACGTGACGAAGACATGAAATTGTCACACAATACCCCATAAAGCAAAAAGACAACCAACTGGAAATCAATTGATTGTCTTTTAATATTGTGAACCCGTGGGGAGTCGAACCCCAATCGAAGGAACCGGAATCCTTTATTCTATCCATTGAACTACGGGTCCAAAAGAATGCTTTTCCTTGGAAATGCGAGTGCAAAATTACGGCTTTTTTTGTAACTTTGCAAAAACCATTGTGCAAAACAGTTATGAACGTACGCATTGAACCCTCATGGAATCGTGTGCTTGCCGCGGAGTGGGAAGCGCCTTATTTCAAACTTTTGACCGACTTTGTTCGTCAGGAATACATGTCAAGGCAGGTGTTTCCTCCCGGTCGGCAGATTTTTGCGGCTTTTGATGCTGCGCCGTTCGACCAGGTGAAAGTGGTCATTTTGGGACAGGACCCTTATCATGGGGTGGGGCAGGCCAATGGGTTGTGCTTCAGTGTGAACGAGGGTGTGCCGATGCCTCCGTCGTTGGTGAACATTTTCAAGGAGGTGCACGATGACGTGGGTGCTCCGATTCCGGCTAGTGGCGATTTGTCGCGTTGGGCGCGCCAAGGGGTGCTCTTGTTGAATGCGACACTCACTGTACAGGCCCATCAGCCGCAGTCTCATCAAGGCAAAGGCTGGGAGGTGTTTACCGACCATGTGATAGCTCGTTTGGCCGAAGAACGTGAGCATCTGGTGTTCATGCTTTGGGGGGCGTATGCTAAGCGTAAGGGCGCATTTATCGACCATACCCGCCACTTGGTGCTCACAGCGGCTCATCCGTCTCCGTTGTCTGCCAACAAGGGAGGCTTCTTTGGCTGCCGTCATTTCTCGCGAGCAAACGACTATTTGGTTCAGCATGGACTTGCCCCGATTGAGTGGTGAAAAGAAAAATTTTGAAGAAAGCATTGTCAATTCAAAAAATGGTTGTATCTTTGCACCGCTTTTCGAAATAATTTTTTATAATTTTTATTGTAATGTACTTAGATTCAGAGAAAAAGAAAGAGATCTTTGGCACGTACGGCAAAAGCAATACTGACACTGGTTCTCCCGAGGCCCAGATAGCATTATTCTCATACCGTATTGCCCACTTGACCGAGCACTTGAAGGTCAACAAGAAGGATCATACGACTCAGTGTTCACTGAAGATGTTGGTAGGTAAGCGTCGCAAATTGCTCGATTACCTGATGCGCAAGGACATCAACCGTTACCGCGCCCTCATCGCTAAGAAGGAACTCGGTATCCGCAAGTAATCGTCTTCAGGAACACAAGAAAGAACTCTCAACAGAGACACCGTCACAATTATTGAAGTGTGGCGGTGTCTTGTTTTTTGGCACTTTTTATTCTGATAAAAAGCGGGACAAAAGCATGCTTTTGTCCCGTGATAGTTCCCTGATGATGTGGGGTTATTAATCCTCGTCTTGTCCGTTTTGTTTGGCGATGCGCTTGCGCTCGAGTTCGTCGAGGACGATTTTGCGCATGCGGATGTGGTTGGGGGTGATTTCCACATACTCGTCGGCCTTGATGTATTCAAGAGCTTCCTCAAGACTGAAGACTATGGGAGGCACAATCTTCACCTTGTCGTCGGCGCCGCTAGCGCGCATGTTGGTCAGCTTTTTGGACTTGGTCACATTGATGACCAGGTCTTTCTCCTTGGTGTGTTCGCCGACAACCTGTCCGCCATAGACTTCCTCTTGCGGGAAGATGAAGAAGCGGCCGCGGTCCTGCAGCTTGTCGATGGCATAAGCATAGGCTGTGCCGCCTTCCATGGCGACAAGCGATCCGTTAGTGCGACGGGCAATCTCGCCCTTCCAAGGCTCGTAGTCAAGGAAGCGGTGAGACATGATGGCCTCGCCGGCACTGGCCGTGAGCACGTTGGTGCGCAGGCCGATGATGCCGCGCGACGGTATCTTGAATTGCAGGTGGATGCGGTCGTTTTGCGTGTCCATCATGATCATCTCGCCCTTGCGGCGGGTGACCATGTCAATCATCTTGCTGGAATATTCTTCAGGCACGTTGATGCTCAGTTCCTCGATGGGTTCGCATTTCACGCCGTCGATGGTCTTGATGATGACCTGAGGCTGACCCACCTGGAGCTCGTAACCCTCGCGGCGCATTTCCTCGATGAGAACCGACAGGTGCAGCACACCGCGACCAAACACGTTCCAAGCGTCCTCGTTCTCGGTGCGCTCGACACGCAGCGCCAGGTTCTTGTCCAACTCGCGCTGCAGGCGATCCCAAATGTGGCGTGAGGTCACAAACTTGCCGTCTTTGCCAAAGAAGGGCGAGTCGTTGATGCAGAAACGCATCGACATTGTTGGTTCGTCAATCGCAATGCGTGGCAGGGCCTCGGGATTTGTGGGCAGGGTTACGGTGTCGCCAATCTCAAAACCTTCCAGGCCGATGATGGCGCAGATGTCACCGCTGCTCACGCTCTCGACGTGTTTCTGTCCCATGCCCTCAAAAGTGCGCAGCTCCTTGATTTTCTGTTTGGAGACTTCACCGTCTTTTTTGCACAAGGCGACTTCCATACCGTCCTTGAGCGTACCACGATGCACACGTCCAACGGCGATGCGACCCACATAGCTGCTGTAGTCCAGCGACGTGATGAGCATTTGGGCATCACCTTCGAGCATCTCGGGCTCGGGGATATATTTGATGATGGCATCCAGCACGGCAGTGATGTTGTCGGTGGGTTGCTGCCAGTCGTCACTCATCCAGCCTTCCTTGGCTGAACCGAAGATGGTGGGGAAGTCCAATTGGTCTTCAGTGGCATCAAGGTTACACATCAGGTCAAAGACCATCTCCTGAACCTCGTCAGGGCGACAGTTGGGCTTGTCCACCTTGTTAATGACGACAATGGGCTTAAGACCAAGTTGAAGGGCTTTTTGCAAAACAAAACGTGTCTGAGGCATTGGGCCCTCGAAGGCGTCCACGAGCAACAGGCAGCCGTCGGCCATGTTGAGCACGCGTTCCACTTCGCCACCGAAGTCGCTGTGTCCCGGGGTGTCTATGATGTTAATTTTGTAGCCGTTGTAGGAGATTGACACGTTTTTGGACAAGATAGTGATGCCGCGCTCGCGTTCCAGGTCATTGCTGTCCAGAATCTGAGTGCCCATCTGTTGATTGTCGCGAAACAGGTTTCCTGCCGCTAACATCTTGTCTACCAGAGTTGTTTTGCCATGATCGACGTGCGCGATGATGGCCACGTTGCGGATGTTTTGCATATTCCTTGCTTAAATTTGGCTGCAAAATTACAAAAAAATATTGAAGTATCCATTTTCTTGAGTATGGTTTTGCTGTCTTTAAAAAAATGGCACTTTTTCTTGTTTTTATTCATAATGTTTGATATATTTGCAGCGGATAATGACTTTTAAATCTAATTAATTATGAAATCTATACATATACACTGGCTATTGCTGGCCATTATTCTGACCTTGATTGTGCCGTTGCCGATGGCAGCAGGAGGCGCAAAAGCCTCTTGTGTGTCCAATGCCGTGAGTGTGCTGCAGGCAGACGACGAATTGGATTTCTCTTTTTATGGAAAATCATTACGGATTGCTAAACTCCAGCCTGTAAAGGTGCAATCGATGGGGGAGAGTGATATCACTGAAGCGTGGAATAAGTATAAAACGGCTGAGGCTGATAATGTTTTGTCATCGTTGCGTTGCGTGTCTGACGATTTGGGCCTGAACGACTGGTTCGTGTTTGAACTGGTGAGGAAATATGTGGACGCGCTGTTGAATGCAAGTGACCCGGTGGACAGGATGGTGCTCGACCATTATCTGCTTGTGGGCTTGGGGTATGACGTGCGCTTGGCACGCACTCAGCGCCAATTGTTGCTTTTGGTTCCCATCAAGCAGCTGGTTTATGAGCATCAATTTGTCAGGGTTGATGGCAAGGAATACTACCTGTTCTTTGACGATGAGGAATCTGCCGAGGAGAATCTGTCTGTCATCGTCGCCTGTGACCCCTCCAAGAATGACGTTGGCAAGGGACACTCTTTCAGCCTGTTATTTGAGGATTCGCCTTTGAAAGTGCGTTCGGGCGAGGACCACACCTGTGAACTTGATGATGGCAAGATACGTCTTGCTTGCACAGTCAATGAGGGAGTTATGGAGATGTTGCGCAACTATCCGATGATGGACATCCATAACTATGTCACCTCGGTTGTCTTGCCGCAATTCCAAGACTCTATCGTGGGGCAGTTGAAACCCCAAATCGAAGATATGACACAATGCGAGGCAGCCGATGCCCTGTTGCATTTTGTGCAATGTGTGTTCGGGTATGAGGCAGACACAGAACTTCATGGACATGAAAAGGCCTATTTTATTGAAGAAAATTTCTACTATGACTACAATGATTGTGAGGACCGCTCCATCCTGTACGCGTTTCTCGTGCGGTCATTGTTGGGCCTTGATGTCCAGATTGTGGAATATCCTGGTCATAAGTGCACTGCGGTGCGTTTCACCGATTGCCTCACCTATGGCAACGGCTATTACTTAGATGGCGAGTTCTACCTGATCTGTGACCCTTCCTATGTTGGCGCATCTATCGGCAAATGTATGCCTGAATTCCACTCCATGGAGCCCCGCGTGTATATCGTGAAACAGTCAACAAGCAAGGATGATGACAATCGTTCTCCGTTGCACCCCAAGCTTGATAAAGTGGTACGACTCCCATCCATCCCCCATCATCTGGGCTTCCTCTAATCCCACTGGCACCCGCTCATTCGGCATTTGCGGATGTCGATGCTTTGTTGTATCTTTGTGGGCAAGTAAACTAATAATCTAATTATTGACGAAAAGAAAATGAAGAGAATCGCATTGGTTACCGGGGCGACAAGTGGTATTGGAGAGGCTTGTGCCCGCAAACTTGCCGAAATTGGCTTTAACATGATTATCACAGGCCGCAGGGCCGACCGACTGGATGCTGTGGCAAGAGAATTGTCAGCTTTGGGAGCCGGAGTCATCACGCTCGAGTTTGACGTGAGAGACCGCGAAGCGGCCACAACGGCAATCAATAGCTTGCCCCCTGAGTGGCAGGGCATTGATGTCCTTGTCAACAACGCTGGTGGTGCGTTAGGCCTTGAGCCTGAGTATGAAGGCAACTTTGAGGATTGGGATACGATGATTGACGCTAATGTCAAGGGCTTATTGACGATGACACGTCTCATTGTACCAGGCATGGTAGCGCGTGACCATGGCCATGTTGTGAACATCGGCAGCGTGGCAGGTGATGCCGCATACGCTAACGGCAACGTATATTGCGCCACTAAGGCGGCGGTCAAGGCCTTGAGTGACGGCTTGCGCATCGACGTTGCTCACACTCGCGTGCGCGTTACCAATATCAAACCCGGTCTTGTCGAGACCAATTTCTCGGTGATTCGATTCCACGGTGACAAGGAAAAGGCTGACAACGTCTATAAGGGCATCCAGCCTCTTACGGGTGAGGACATTGCTCAATGTGTCGCGTTTGCCGTGAGTGCTCCCGAGCACGTACAGGTGGCTGAGATGCTCGTTCTCGCAACTCATCAGGCCAGCGGCAGCGTCATCCATCGCCAATAAACATCGGATACTTGAAATATTAAAAAAGAATAGTTGCCGAGGTCCGTTCCCCGACAACTATTCTCTTTTTGTGTCCTCTGATCTACTTCTTGAATGCGTTGACGACCTTACCGATATAGAAGGAGTGGTACCCGGCCTCAAAACCGTCGTAGAAATTGCTCGGCACCTCGTCCTTGAAATTCTCAGGATCGAACGTGTCGGAGTAGATTTTCTTGCACTCGATGACACACTCAGCCTCCTCGTAATAGGGAGTGCCGTTCTCGGTGTAGGCCACATGCAAGCCCAGGGCGGCTGCTTTGTCGCCGTCACGTCCGCTGCGGGTGCCCATGTAGCGCAGTACATTTTGATCCTTGAAGGTCATGATTGTGAAATAGTCGCTACGCTCCATGAACTCATGGGTATAGCGCTTTTGGGCGACATAGACGGTCACCGTGTTGGTCCTGTGTCCCCACAGGGTGCCCAATGCACCCCAGCCAATGGTCATCGCGTTGCTTGCGTTGCGGTCACCGGCACACACAAGCAGGCCACCCGGTTGGGTAAAGTAGTTGAACGGATTGAGCAGGAAGTCCTCGTTGACTGCGAACTCGTTGAAGGTGGGAGCCGGGTCGTTGACTGCTGGTTTGCTACCGCCATAGGTGTTGTAGCTGATGTTGTCCTCGTTCCACTTGTCCTTGGGCGCTTGGGGCCTTTCGGGATAGCCGATGACGATGGTGCAGAAGGGGACAATGTGCTCGGGCAGGTTAATCACTTTAGCGACTTTTTCAACTCGGTCGGCAACGGGGTACGTGCCTGTCCAGACGGCACCCAAGCCCATCCCATGAGCAGCAAGGAGGATATTCTCGGTCGCAGCTGAGACATCTTGCACCCAATAGTCAGGAACACGGGTCAGCGCCTTGCTCTTGTCGCCGCACACGACGATGGCCAGCGGTGCGTGGGCCGCCATTCCAGCGTTGGGATTTGCTTCGGCCAAGCCATTTAACACTTCTTTGTCGGTCACGACGACAAAGTGCCATGGGCGCTTATCCACAGCCGATGGCGCTGCCATGCCAGCGCGCAACAGTTTTTCGATTTTGTCTTGTTCCACAGGGCGGTCCTGATAGGAACGAATACTGGTGCGAGCCAGGATATTGTCAAGAACGATTTCTTCCATACCGATTGCGTTTTGTCTCTTGTTTTGTGCCGTAGCCTGTTGAATGCCGGCAAAAACGAATGCCAGTAACAGGGCAACAACGGTTAAATGTTGGATTCTCATACACTTTTCTGATATTTGGTTATAGTTATTTAGTCCTCAAGTAAGCGGATGCCAATTTCTCACTCCTGATTTATATTCGGGTCTTCCAAGCCGTAATGGCGTTTGCGATCCATCCATAACAGCAGGGTGGATGTGACGATGGCGCACACGCCAATAACGCCAAAGATGAGGAGCGAATGGGTGTAATCGACTTGTTCGCCGATGGTATTGCGCTCAAGCACCTTGCCGATGAGCACAGGGATGAGCATCAGGCCGATATTCTGGATGTAATAGATGATGGAGTAGGAAGTGCCCAGCTGCTTCATCGGCACGATTTTGGGCACGGCGGGCCACAGGGCGGCGGGAAGCAGCGAGAAGGCTATACCCAGCACGCACATCAGCGTCACGGCTATCCAACTGGAGTTGAGCGGCATGGCGAACACGAACAGGGTGATGGTCAGCAGAACGCTGCCGATGACCATCATCGTGGCACCATAGCCTTTTTTGTCAAACCAGGCTCCGAACAGGGGCGTGAGCACGATGCTGGTGTAGGGAAGGATTGAGGGAATGGCTCCGGCAAGGCTGGCTTCGACCCCATATTTTGAAATCATCAGTTTAGTGGCGAAGTCCAGGAAGGGGTACAGTGCCGAATAATAGAACAGACACAATAGCGTGATAAGCCAAAATCCCGGATTCTTAATCGTGATTTTCATGTCCGAGAAGTGGAACTTCTCGTCATCGCCTTGGGCCAAGTCCTGTTTACCCTGTTCCTTATCAAGGCGGCGGTCCATCGTGCAATAATAGATGTAAGCGATAAGACCCACGCCAACACTGAACACGCCAATGAGCAGTGGACGCGGCAGGCCCCAAGTCAATGCAATAGGAAGGCTAAAGTTGAGTGCCAGTGCGGTGCCCAATCTGGCCATTGACACTTGCAAACCCATGGCGAGGGCCATCTCCTTGCCCGAGAACCAGCGCACAACGACCTTTGACACCGTGATACCGCACATCTCATAGCCGATGCCGAAGAAGGCGAAACCAAGTGCCGCCAGGGCCACCTGGCGCTTGACGGTACCCAAAAGGGGCACGTTCCACAATGGGTCGGGTGAGGTGTAGGTGATGACACCATATACCGCTGCCGCACCAGTCAGCATCAGCACACATGAAAGGATGCCTGTGAAGCGCACACCCATCTTGTCGAGGATGATGCCGCCCACAAAAAGCATCAGCAGAAACACGTTGAAGAAGCCGCGTGACCCAGCAAAAATGCCGAATTCGCCACTGGTCCATCCCACACCACCATCCTGTGTGGCTTGTTCAAGCATATATTGCAGCGGGGACATCTCCTTAGCGACAACATAGCCTGCCATCATCGTGAATGATACAATAGCCAGCACGGTCCATCGTGCCCATGCCTTGGTCGCAATCGTTTCTCTGACCTGGTCTCTCATGTGTTTCAGTAAAATAAATAGGGACCTTAAAGTCTTTGATGTCCTTAAGGTCCCTAAAGTCCTTATTTGTTAATAGCTAACTAGTTATTACTCGGGAATGATCTCCTCAACAGGCTCAGGCTTGATGTTGGGCTCCTCGAGGCCGAGGTGCTTCTTCTTGTCAACCACCTTGAGGTACAGACCGAACAGCAGAGCGGCGATACCCAAGCTGGCAAAGATTACCATGGGCCAGGTATAGTCATACTTCGTCGGGTCGGTGACACCAGGGTTGGTCTTGTCGAGCACATTGCCAATCAGCATGGGGAAGAGCCACAAACCGATGTTCTGAATCCAGAAAATCAGCGCGTAAGCACTACCGATAATCTTGGAATCCACCAACTTGGGCACGCTGGGCCACAGGGCGGCGGGAACGAGCGAGAACGACGAACCCAGCACCAGAATGGTAATATAAGCCATCACAAAGCCCGCAATCGTGCTGCCCTTGAACAGCGGCAGAACGTAGGCAAAGGTCAAGTGGCAGATGATGAGCAGCAATGAACCCAGCACGAGCATAGAGGCGGCTTTACCCTTGTGGTCAACATAGTTGCCCAGGATGGGGGTGATGCCCACTGCCAGCAGGGGGAATACGGCGAAGACGCTCTCGGCGCTCTGGCGCATGTAACCCATGTAGCAGTAGCAGATGAGCGCGATAACCGAAATGCACAGCAGACCGTACTTGGCGCCCTTGTTCTTCATGAAGTTGCTCATGAAGGCGGTGGCAGCAATAATCAGCATCACGATATACTGATAGATGGTCAGACTCTCACTGGCCCAGAACGAGTTAGGATCGACCTCGGTGAACGTGAGGTTGCACTGCAGCATGTTAACGGCATACTTCTGGAAGGGGAAGATGGCGCTATAGTAGAGTACGCAGAGCAGCGATACCAGCCAGAAACCCTTGTTGGTCAAAATCTTGCCAATGTCGCTCACCTTGAAGGGATCGTCCTTCTCCTCGGCCTCGCCGGTCTGCTTGTCGAGTTTGCTGTCCATGAAGAAGTAAACGACAAACATGATCAGGGCGATGCACATCAATACCACACCGAAGGCAACAGCGCGGCTCACGCTGATGTTGCCACCTAACTTGGCAAAGAACGGTGAGAAAATCATGCAGGTGGCAACACCCAGACGGGCGAGTGCCATCTCGCTACCCATGGCGAGTGCCATCTCACGGCCCTTGAACCACTTCACGATACCACGGCTAACAGTGATACCTGCCATCTCAACACCGCAACCGAAGATCATGAATCCGCAGGCGGCCAATTTAGCTGATGCCGGCATACCATCGGCAAACGGCAGAATATCAAACCAGTCGGCGATAGGCTTCCAGTTCAGGTGGTTGTTGAACCAATTCTCCAGGCCAGTGCCCATGAATGCCTCGCTCACAGCATACCACTTGATAATGGCACCGATGAGCATCACGGCACCTGACAAAACAGCCGTGAAGCGCACACCCATCTTGTCGAGGATGATACCGGCAAAAATCAGGAAGAATACCCATACATTGAGAAATACCTCACTGCCTTGCATTCTACCGAATGAAGTGGAATCCCAGCCGCGTGTGGTTTCCATCAAGTCCTTGATGGGAGACAGGATGTCCATGAAAATGTAGCTGCAGAACATGCCCAGAGCGAGCAACAGAAGCGCTGTCCAGCGCATTCCTGCAGAGTCTCTTAAAGTCTGAATCTTTTCTGACATAAAATGTTGTTTTTAAAATTGTTATTTGGTTGATATTAATGGTATTCTTTAAGCAATGCCTAATGACTCGCAGATGCGGTCAATCTTGGCGTCAGCCCAGTCGTTCTTGGCTTCGTAGTTCTCCTTCTTGTCGAGGGTGTCATGCACCTCGATGTAGAACTTGATCTTGGGCTCGGTGCCCGAGGGGCGGATGGATACCTTGGTGCCGTCCTCGGTGTAGTACTGCAGCACGTTGCTGGTGGCGGGCATGACGAGTTTGGTCACCTCGCCTGTGCGCATGTCGCGCTGCTCAAGTTTCAGGAAGTCCTTGATGAGAACTACGGGCGAGCCGTCAATGGCCTGCTGCGGATTCTCGCGGAAGTTGACCATCATCTGGGCAATCTCGTCGGCGCCGCTCTTGCCGGGACGCACGACGCTGATGCCGCGCTCCTTGCTGTAGCCATAGTTGATGTACAGGTCGATGAACAGGTCGTTCAAGGTCATGCCCTTATCCTTGGCCCAGGCAGCAATCTCGCACATCAGGGGGATAGACGACACAGCGTCTTTATCACGGACGAATGTCTCGGGCAGGAAGCCGTAGCTCTCCTCACCGCCACCCAGGTAGCGACCCTTGCCTTCCATCTCGCGCATTACTTGTGCAATCCACTTGAATCCAGTGAAGCAGTCAAACATATTGATGCCCTCCTTGCGGGCAATCTTGGCAATGGTCTCACTGGTCACGATGGTTTTGACAATGTATTCGTCTCCCTTGAGCTTACCCAGTTCGCGATTGCGTACCATCAGGTAATAGTGGAAGATAATCTGGATCTGGTTACCGTTCACGAGTTCATATTTGCCCTTGGTATTCTTGATGACCAGGCTGATGCGGTCAGCATCGGGGTCGCTGGCGAGGGCTAAATCGGCTTGAACCTCTTCAGCCTTGGCAACAGCCATCTGCATCGCACTGGGCATCTCGGGGTTGGGCGAATCCACTGTGGGGAAGTCGCCGCTCATGATGTCCTGCTCGGGAACGTGTATGATGTTGTCAAAGCCCCAACGCTCGATTGAGCGGGGGATGATGTAGCGTCCCACACCATGAATGGGAGTATAGACAATCTTCAGGTCGTGATGGCGCTTGCACACATCGGGGCTCAACGACAGGGTGTGGATTTCCTCGATGTAGGGGCCGTCCACGTCCTCGCCGATAATCTGAATCAGGTCAGGATTACCTTTGAACTTGATTTCGCTCACGTCCTTGATGGCATTGACGTTGTTGATGATGTTCACGTCATGAGGAGCAATCACTTGAGCGCCGTCGTCCCAGTAGGCCTTGTAGCCGTTATAAATCTTGGGATTGTGGGATGCCGTGATATTCACACCGCTCTGGCAACCCAAGCGACGGATGGCATAGCTGACCTCGGGAGTGGGGCGCGGACCCTCAAACAGATACACCTTGATGCCGTTGGCGCTGAAGATGTTGGCGACCGTCTCGGCAAACAGGCGGCTGTTGTTGCGCACGTCATGACCCACTACAACAGAAATCTGAGGCAGATCCTTGAATGCCTCTTTCAAGTAGTTGGCCAGACCTTGGGTTGCACTGCCCACAGTGTAGATGTTCATGCGGTTGCAGCCGGCACCCATGATGCCGCGCAGGCCACCGGTACCGAATTCCAGCGTTTTGTAGAACGACTCTACCAGCTCGGTCTTGTCTTCGTTGTCAAGCATTGCCTGCACTTCGGCACGCGTTTGCTCATCATAACTGTCACTGAGCCACGTCTTGGCCTTAGCGGTCACTTCCTGTAATAATTTCTCGTCAAACATAACTTGATCAGGTTTTATTGGTTATTATTTTTGTTGGTTTCTCTTCAAACTGCCAAAGTTACACCAAAATCCCCAAAGTCGCAAATTTTGTGGTCGATTGAGGATAAAAAAGTGTATTTTTTAGATTTGGTTGATGCTTGTGGTCGGAAATCACAAGCCTTTGATGGCTTCCTTGATGTCGGCTGTGTGACTGCGCGAAACAGGAAGCGTGTCTTGGCAATGCTTGATGGCCAGTTGCATGGAGCCGGCCTGTGAAAAGATTTTTTCTACTTGGCCCAGATTGACCAGAAATGCACGGTGGCAGCGCACAATCATAGGGTAGCCGTTCAAGTCTTCTTCCATCTGCTTGGAGGTGGCTCGCAGCATGTCGGTGCGCACTTGGTTGTCTTTCAAGTGATAAATTTTCACGTAATTTCCGACAGCCTCGATATACAGCAGGTTGCTGACTTGCAGCGCCACCGTCTCGCTGGTAGAACCCGTGAGGGTGATGTTTTGAGGACTTGCCGTCACGGTCTCTTGTGGTTGTGCAGGTATCGTAGGTTCACTGACAGGGACGGCTGCCGCTTGGGCACGTTTTTCGGCTTCCTGTTGTAACAGTTGCAGCCGCTCATTCAGCAGTCGCGTCTCTTCAAGTTCGGCGGCCAAATAACGGCTGCGGAACTTGAAACGCCAGTAAAGGCCGATGGCGAAGCTGCAGAAAGCGATGATGAGCAGTGTCTCAAAAAAGTTACTCCATGAGAGCCGGTTGGCAGGCACCAGGTCGCTCATCACGAAATGGCGGTACATGCATATCAGCAGCGAGACCAGCGGAGTGTTGATGAGCTGGAACCACAGGTTGCGGCTGATGATGTAATCGACACCGCGTTCGAGAGACCTTGGTTTGTTAATGATATATTTCAAGATGCCCTCTGTCAACATGCAACTCACCATACCCGACAGGAACATCGCCAACAAGTGAACCCAACCCAACCATTGCCAGGCTTCCAATCCAAATGGCTTGAAAATCGCTAATGCCAATACAGTGAAAATGGTACTGATGACGCGGGTATTGATGGTGTCTTTTTGTTGTTGGCTCATACAGCCGACAAAATTACTAAAAAACACACAACCAGCAATTCCATTCATCACAAATATGCATTTCAGCCCACAATACGTGTCATTCGTCACAATACCATGCAGAATATCCCAGAAACTTGCAAAGTGAATGGTATGGCAGTTCCTTTGCAGTGCTTAAGGCGTAACTCGCGCCAATGGCAATAACAGAAAACAACATGTTAAAACGATACGATTATGACACGTAGAACAATCATCGGAATCATTTTTATCGTGGCTGCCCTGTTGAGACTGGCAGATATGTGGGGTGTCATTCAACTGAATTGGAATCACTCCTGGACAGAGTACTTTGGTCCGGTTCTCCTTCTGTACATTGGAGTGGAACTTGTGATTTACAGTTTTAAGAAGAATCCGTCCCAGTGGCTTCAGCGTCCCGTACCGCAAGGCGAGGATGGCAAACGCATCTGCTGCGCTGTGCGTTTCGGTGCCGATGAGTATGTCTATCGGGGCGAACTGTTCCACGGTGCAAGGTTGGATGCCCTTTGTGGCGGTTTGCGCTTGGACCTGCGTGAGGCTGTCATCAAGGAAGATGAGGAGATAGACATCCACACGTTCCTGGGGGGAGTGGAGTTGTATGTTCCCGCCTCAGTCAACGTGGTTGTGAAGAGCCACAGTTTCATCGGTGGTGTCGAGAATGAGGTTGCCAACCATAGTATTCCCGATGCCCCCTGTATTCACATTACCGCAAGCAACTTTTTGGGCGGTGTGAGCGTCAAAAATTAGAGAAATTCACAAAAAACTATAAACGATAAAACAATGAAAAAGGTAATTTTCAGACTGGCAGCCGTGGTGGCTGCGATGTTAGTAGCAGTGAGTGCTATGGCCAAGTCGCCTGACATGGGCGGCAAGGTGGTTGACGAGAAGGGCGAACCAATGCCCTTTGTAAATGTGGTGTTGCTGTCGTTGCCCGATTCGACCTATATTCAGGGCGCAATGACCGATGAAATGGGACATTTTCAGATCATTACCCCGAATAGCGGTGCCCTGTTGAAGGTGTCATGCATCGGCTATAAGACGCTATACCTGAATGCTGTCGAGGGGCTGACCATCCAGATGCAGGAAGATGCATTGCTGCTGGGCGAGGTGGTCGTGAAGAGCCAGTTGCCCAAAACCCGCGTCAAGGGTGAGGCCATGCGCACCACTGTCGAAGGGACCATCCTGGAGAAGGCAGGTACCGTGGCCGATGCGCTGGCCCGTGTGCCGTCGCTGGAGGCGAAGCGTGACGGCGCCGTGACGGTGCTGGGACGCGGCGAGGCCGAGGTGTATATCAACGGCCGCAAGGTGCAGGATGTGAGCGAACTGTCCCGCCTGCGCAGCGACCAGATCCAGCACGTTGACGTCATCCAGAACCCCGGAGCCCGTTATGCCGCCTCGACCAAGGCCGTTGTGCGCATCACGCTCAAGAAGGCACAGGGCGACGGCTTCAGTTTCCTGGACAACCTGACGGGTATGTACCAGTATGGCCACACCATCACTAATAA